>Ga0256914_1001377_pt1 | contig 22169 bp, 27 predicted proteins | sample HulkmetaG_FD_191571 | JGI IMG/M metagenome (GOLD analysis project Ga0256914, IMG submission 191571) | Hydrothermal chimney microbial communities from Main Endeavour vent field at the Juan de Fuca Ridge, Pacific Ocean - Hulk | ecosystem: Environmental > Aquatic > Marine > Hydrothermal vents ... | reverse complement strand
GCAATATTCCAAAATACATCGGAATACCTCAACCTTAACGCGGGTAGGTGGGGTTAAACAAACGAAATAGCCGGGGATATGGGATGGAGGTATTAGAAATTGAAGGATTTTTAATATTAAATGGATAAATATTAATATTTTTCAGCCAAGTCACTTTTTCTTCTTTTTATCGAGAAAGACTGAAATGAAAATAGATTCTACCGCTCTATCTTCTCCAAATACCTCATCAGCTTTAACCCATCCTTCCTCAGTATTGAATTCTTTCTCAATCTCTTTTATCTCATCCTCCGAATAAGATGGAAGCTTGATTGTCTTCTTCACGATTTTAACTTTTCTTCATCTTCTTATATCTTTTTTTCTCCTTTCGATTTGCATCTCTAGCAGTAATGACGTAAAATTCATCGTTGATCTTTTCGAGAACGATAAAAAGTATTCTACCCCAAGCAGAACCAATTAGAGCGTATCTCCCCCTATGCTTCAAAACTATTGCATCTCTATCTCTTATTGCCTCCTCTACCTCCTTAACACTAACCCCATGTTTGGCAATGTGAGAAATGTTCCTCTCTGTCCATATTAACTTGATTGGTTTAAAGGACATGCAGTGAACAATTAGCATACTTTATTTTTAAAACCATCGGTTATGTCTTTGTTTCTTAGCTTATTGGCTTGTTTGGTTATCCAGTTTAACGGTTTAACGGTTTACGTGGCTTAATGAATAAAATAAACCGCAGAGAAAACCGGCTGTTTATCCAAATTTAATGCTGGAAAATTCGGCGTTGAGATATGTGATTTAGATTATCCATTCTCATCCTGCATCTTTCATAAGGGGATGGATCTTTAGTTTGTTGCAGGTTCATTGCCGATAATTTGAAGAGTGTGGCTTTCCTACTGTAGAATATGAATAATTCACAAGTGAATACGGTACAAGCGGATAAGGAACTCTTGAAGAAATTGATAATTTTGGCTGGAAAAGCAAAGGTAGATTTGGCTAGACATTTTATCAGAGATTGGTTTGAATATCCATGTAATTCGATTTTAATTGGGATAGCAACAGCTAAATCTTAAAAATGAACTCGAAAAGTGTGTAGGTGGGTTGCCTGATTGGTTTGTCGATGCTTTGAGAGGACTGATAGACTTAAACAGAGACCATAGATTCCAATTAGATCGTAGGAAAGATCTATCAGACGTTGATCCAGATGAACTTTATAGGAGGCTTAGAAGTATTGGGGGATTTGGAGGAGGTTAAACACAACAGATAGCTTGGGAGAAGGGATTTAGTACTCTGAAGTTGAAGGATTTTTAATATCCATTCACCGAATTTTAAAGGATTTTCTTACCTAACCTCTGCGTAGGTATGTCGCAAGGGGATAGGTAAGAAGGGTAAGAAAAGTCAAGGCTGATACTTTTTGATCATTTTGGCGAGGTCTTCCAAACTGAGGTTTTTCGTCTTTTCTCTGAGTTCTTCCACGGAATCGCCGGATCTTTTCGTGATCTGTCGGAGATATATCGCGAACTCTTCGTTCGTGAGCTCCCTTTTGAGTATTCTGAGGGCTTTAGTCATGACCTCCTCGCTCTTCATCATTTCAAGCAATCCCTCTTTCTGACGAGTTCATCATCGACGGTCACGAAAACGTCCGCGCACCTCGATGCTACTGCTACGTGCAGGGCATCCATAAAGCTCACACGGCAAGATTTTGCGATTTCCTCCGCAAGCTTAAAATCTTCTTCCTTTACCCAAACGATTCTACACGACTTTTTAACCAGATCTCTAACCGCCTGCCTCTTCTCCTCGTTGGAGATCATGTCTATCTCCGCTAAAATTGCGGTGGATCCCACCACTTCAAACTCCCCCGTATCCGCCCTTGCGAGAATCCTAATCACCGCATTAGCTTCCATCTCTACTCTTTCGCTCCGCTCGTCGAAAAGCCTGCACCATGCACAGGTATCTAAGTAAACCCTCAGCACTTCTGACACGAAAGAGTTTGGCCGATACGGTTCTTATATCTTAGTCCTCTTCGAGCTTCTTCTTGTAATCCTTCAAAGCGTCTTCGATGATCCTCTTGAAAGATGCCTCTCTTCCGCCTTTTCCCTTCTTCTTCAGTATTCTCTTTATCTCTACCAGAAGTTCGTGAGCGCCCCTCGATATCCGGATTGTGTCATCGGTCATGTTGATTCCTCTATTTTTTCGATTTCACCTTTCAGATGAAAGTGTTGAACCTGATTCATGTGGATAAAAACCAAATCCGTTTTGCAGATGTGGTTTTTACCCTTTATTTGAGCGTTGGTGAGCATGAAGAATCGACCATGAATGCCGGCGAAAGTTCCTTCTATGATCGTTCCTCTTAACAATTGAAAAACTACCTCTTTACCCGTAATCAAATCGTATGGTGTTTTCTTTCCTTCGTTCTCCTTCGCTTTCTTTCTCTTCTGCATTGATCTAAGTTTGGCTTAATAAATTTAAAAATTATAGTGATCACGTCATTTAGCTAACTCGCGTTATTTTCGAAAATAGGGTGGCCTTCTGTTAGTTGATTGTTTGTAACATCTTGGTCAAAAACTAAAAGTTTAAGAATGGGGGGTTAGGATTTGTTTTTGTGAGGCACACCCAAGCCCCCCAATGCACTTGGAGGTGCACCAGCCTTGATAGGGAGTATCGATCCTGATTTAAAAAAGGTTTCGGATGGAGAGGTTGATCAGGCTCTTATACTTGTCAAGCTTAGGGAGGATTTTAGTGGTTTAGCGGTTCCTCAGATTGCCCGATTCCTTAAGAGGTTCTACAGGCATTTATCTAAGTCAGCACTAATAAAAAGAATTCATCGAGCTTTAGATAAATTGGAGGAGAAGGGATTAGTTGTTACCGAAATCATCGGCACGTTCCGCTTTGCGAGGCTAACGAAGCGAGGACTCACCTCTATACCCGACGCGGTTGACTCGATACGTAAGGCTGGGGTGCACGAAACTCGCATCAAGAAAGTCATCGAGAACTCTATCACGAACATTACCCTTCCATGTCTCAAAAGTTAGAGCTAAGAGTTCCTTATCGAATTTGGTGAGATCTTCAGGTGCTTTGGGTAAGATCTTCTGGCTTAAGAACCACCACTCCTGACTGGCCCTATAGTTCATCGGAACCAATACCTTGTCGTTGCCTTTGACGACTTTCTTGTTTTCGTAGATGATGAAGGTAATTTCTATTTCATGCCGTATCAAACCCGCTTTACCTCTGAGAAATATGCTAAGAAGCTCTTGGCGAAACATAACTATGCATGGAAGAAGGCAACCGAAAAATACGACGTTGCTGTCTTCGTTACGATAACTCTCATCGATACCAAGAGTAAGGAGGACACACTCTTGGACATCCTTGAGGAACTCGAAGAATCGAGAGAGATAATCGTAGAGGGTGATAGACTGATCGTGAGGAGAACAGTATTGGATGGAACAAACATTGTTAATACGTTCTTCGCACTTGCATTGCTCTCAAGCATAATCGAGTTCTGGATGGAGAATATTGGCGAGCCAGAGTTGAACAGTATTCTTGAGACGTTTGGGAAACTCTACGAGAATTTGGGGCTTGAGGTAAATTCCAAGTTTTTGGAGAGAGACATCAGAGAGATCGAAGAGAGATCCAAGGACTTAGTAGGTGAAAGTCTACTGCTCGATCTTTACGCATTCGGAGACGATCAGAAGCCCAAAAAATCAAGTGATCCAAAAAGAAACTTCTTTGCTCACAGCGGACTCTTGAGGGAGATAACGTGGGTTAGAAAGGTAGGAGATAAAGTCCTTTTGCGTTACGATCTTAAACTGGCAAGAAAAAATGTATTAAGTTGGTTGCGTGATCCAGGAAAATCCTAAATCGCTTAGTTCAGTATTTGAGACTAGACAGAATTGATAGATTTTAGTTCTCTATTTGAGATATAAGTGATTATATGTATTTACAAAGGAGGGATGGAAGAGAATGTTTCAGTTCTCTATTTGAGATTTGGTTATACTCGAACACAATTTATACCCATAGAAAGTATATAACGATTTCTTTCGACAGAGGCTATTCGAACATAATACACTAACCACAATCTTTAAAAATTAAACATAGACTTGTTCGAGGAAAAATTTATATACTTCCAACCTACTCATTCATTCTCCCATTTTTATAATTAAAAATGTTCGAGAAGTCCAAAATTGTTGGAACGATCACCAAACGCACACGCATTTAGAACTTTCTGATTAAATCGCATCATAGTAGAATTCACAAACGAATACGATTTAGACAAAACATACGGTTTGTAAAATTAGAGATTTAAATTTAAAATAACTTTAAAATTATAATAAAATCAATTAAAATTCTGATAAAAATCGTAGTTGCATAATTATATTTTAAACTCTTATCAAATGGATCGTTAGATCGGGGCGGTGCATCTCCCAAGTTATCAGTTTCTTCAAACCCTCCGGAGCTTCCAACTTACCCTCGTAAATCGACTTTAGATCGTACGTCATCAGATTTTTCAAGAAATCGGAAGTTCCCGCCACTTCTTCGGCTATGACGTGGTAGAAATCCTTAACACCAACATCTAATCCCGCCTTATACAATCCGACGCCCATGGTCTTTCTACCACCGGCCACAGATACCACTACTTCCCTACCAGCATCTATCTCCTTTTTGATAACCTCTCTAGCTATTCTGACGAATTCATCGTGATCCTTTTGCGATTTTATATCCTCAAACGGTAGTTCTACCTTCTCTAACTCAATGTTCTTGTAGTTCCATTTAAAATCAAGGGCTATAGCATAATATGACGTCTCTACTCTTGGATCCTTAGTCATTAAGACTATTACCCTATCAACAGTTGTTCCTATTTTCTTCAACTCATCAATAGTCTCTGTTATCACCATCGGACTCGTTCCCAATGAAGCTACAAGCGTAACCATACAAATACCTTACAATTAAAGTAGAAATTATTTTTCCCAGATCATCTGACTGTTTCTCAGCCCTCTCTGATATAATGTTCTCCTGCCCAGATGTTATAATTCCAAGAAGAGAACAGAAATTAAACCTACTTTCTATTTTCTTTACGAGATTTGCCGAATATACTACGGGAATTTTTCTCAACTGTCGATCAGGTGCTAATATTTTGGCTTTCTCTCCATGTGACTCTAATAGACAAATCATCTGATGAATTTTCGTTCTCTCTATGAGATTCTTGATTGAGAAGAAGTTGAACAACGACAAAAGGAGAATCACCAATTTCCGTTCTCTCTATGAGATTCTACAGCATAAACGCTATTTCAAAATTACTCAATATGCCAAAATCCAGAGTTTAATTTCCGTTCTCTCTATGAGATTCCGTAAAAGACAGGGGAGAGGCTTTGACCGCCGCATACGACCTAATTATTTCCGTTCTCTCTATGAGATTCGGAAGATTAGAGAGGCGAGGTGGAATGGAGGGTGACAACTACATATTTCCGTTCTCTCTATGAGATTCCGAACCTCAAATTAGAGATTTGGTACTTTATTTCACTTCTTTGAGCTCTACCTATAAAACCGTATTGGTTGCTACCCTACCCTAACAAAAGTATTTAAAGAGCAACCAATCTGAGGACAATCCCCCATTCAGTTAACAGAGACTTTGGGAGTTTACGTACGAAATTATAAAGAGCAGAAAACTATCCAAATTTGAATAGAATTTAACTTATAGCAGTATATCGAAAATTAAATGTTACTTAAGTTCAAATAAAATCTATCATATCAGATTTACTCAAAGGAAAACAAAATCAGAGATCTGATCAATTATATCTACTAAAATATTAGAAAATTTAGATAATGATACACTCACTAAAATACATTATAAAAGTATGATTTACTCAAGCTCGTCTACATATCCAAGCGAATCCGCAACTTTTACACTTTTTGCTTTCCTTATATTCTGGAACCAATCCAATCTCGCAAATTTCTCGAATTTTGTTTATTATTTGTCTCACGTATCTTTTTAGGCCAACAGTAAGTGGAAACTCCAACGTCTTGTCCTTGTACTTGAGTACAACACTTATAACTCTTCCAAAATTCTCTTCAACAAGTAAAGCATAAGCTACAGCTTGATATAGATGAGATTTTAGAGTTCTTTTGTTAAATTCAACACTCTTAAACTCTATAACTTTGTAACCGTTAGGAGTTTTCATGATTGCATCAACATAGCCGTAAATACCAAGTTTCTCCGATTTTAAATAGATATTTGCCATCTCCTTACCTCTATAAAATTTTTTATGCTCCTTTAAGCCTTCGATCATGCAATCTGTAATTCTCTCCCTAACACCCATAACCAAAACGAAGTATGGTATCCTTGGGCAGAACAGATAGTACTTAATCATCCCAACTGGAATTTCAAACAAGTATGATTTCCTCATCCTCATCAAACTCCACATTGCCTATTATCTCCCTTAAAGCAAAATCAGCCCTACACAAAACAAATATTTGGATGTTACCCTTACTATCCCCCAAAATTCTTCTAAGCCTTGAGATTAGCTCCTTCCTTCTGGCGGATGGTAGATCTCCCAAAAATGCACTCTTCTGAATTCTGCTAAGTCCAAATTGCTTGCAGGCCTTAGCAATTCTATTTCTGATAATATCATCCGTTATGTCATAGATTACGAGCGTTATCATCTCAGTATAAACGGAGTGTACTTGCCTTTTCCCAATAAAAACCTCTCAATCCTCCTAGCTTGTAGTGTTATGTGATAATCTATGGGTAGTTTCCTGTTCTCAAACGTAACTTTCGTATTCAACCTCCTCTCTATTTCGGAAATCAGAACTTTCCTTCCTTCATAACTTAGCTTTCCGTTCTTTACATAATCCTCGGAAGCTACCTTAAACACCGCTCTATCTACAACTGGCTGTCTAAATTCTTCCATTAGATCCACAACCAAAGCTGGCCTTCTCGGATTTTCTGCATGCAGGAATCCTGCATATGGATCCAAGCAAGTCATCTCTATGGCCAACCAAACGTGGGACATCAGCACAGCATAACCGTAATTCAGCATTATGTTAATCGGATCATCTGGGTTATCGTACCTTTTCTTCCTCTTATCAAAATCGTAAAATTCTGAGATACCTTCCCAATAAAGTTCAGCAGCTTTAGCTTCTTCCCTAATAATCTCATCTCTGTTAAAACCATCCAGTTTGTCGAGTTTCTCAGCCCTTTCTTTGATCTTATAGCACAATTCTAGAACGTCTTTTCGCCTTCTGTTCTTAGCCATCGACTTCAGCAGATAGTACTGATTCATGATCTTCCCTCTTGCAAAGGACTTTGCAAGAAAAGCTCCTCTCTCATCATCCTGAGCTTTATACTGTTCCTTTCTGACTCTAACGTTGGATTTCTTCATAAATGGCATGAATCTGCCAGCCGGAACCCCATTGCTATCTAAAATGACTACATCGATGTTGTTTTGAAATGCTAGCCTCAAGAATGCTGAAGATATCGAAACTCCCTTAGTCGCTACTATCACAGTCTCTACATCTCCTGCAGAGACTTCCCTCTCGCTCTCACCATTCCTAATGGATATCATTCCATTCTTCACACCCAAAAACACACCCCAACCGCTAACTATCAGCTTCATTACAGACACCGTAAAAACAACAATTCTTTGGACAAGAATCGGGCTTTCCAGGATCCTTTCCTGAATCTATCAATTCTATCATCTCATCTCTGAGCTCCAAAAACCGCCTTCTAAGCTCATCCCCTATCAAAATATGCTTAAGCTTGAAATTGACAAAACCATTCTTAAATCTTAGATAGATTATGAATCCGAAATTCACATCTGTCATTTCATCGGATTCCAAAGCTAAGGCGTATCCTGTCAAGGCTATGGCATTTTGATCTCTGATTTCGCCACTCTTTAAATCCGCTATAGCGTTGTACGGAATAAAGAAATCTACCGATAGATTGTCGGATAGACCAATTAGACTCCCATCTACTTTCCTTTCAACTATCGGCGGTAGAGCCTTTCCTACGATACAATCAGCATCAGCGTACGGATACTTAGCCAAGATCCTGTCAATCTGAGAGGCGCACTGAATAACTATGTATTTGAAAAGCTTTCTGCAGTTCTCTCGTATAGAGCCGTTTACATTCAATCTATCGCAGATGACATCCGATATATCACTTGAAAATATCTCTTCTATGATTTCAGAACCATTCACAGGTTTTTGATAAATCATCTTCTTTATCTGATATAGTGCCTCCCTAATAACTTCATGGTAGGCTAAACCGCTAAGCATATAGACATTTGGCTTGGGCTTTAATCCTTCAACGTATTTCAGGTAGATATCTCTCATAGTCTGGCAGATTCCACAGAAATCTGAAACGGATAGCTTGACACCATATTCTATCGGCTCCACTGGTGGGGAATCCCAATTGTACCCTCTCAACTCCTCAGAAATTCCAAACTTCTCAAGTTCCTTTCGCATAATCCTAATCCTTTTCTCAACTTCCAACGTATCTACAAAGAACACAATAAGATCTGGAATTTTTAGCTATATTAGAAATTCTTGTAATCTTCTGAGAAAATTTCAGATTTCTGAAAAATCTTCAGAATTTGCTAACAAAAGTAATGAGATCTGGTCTCATCATTTACTGATAACAACCTTGGTAACTTTGTTAGTAGCATCTTGCTCTCCCTATGAGATTCTACGGACAGAGTGGAAAACTACGACGTAGCGGTTATACTACATATACTTCAGTTCTCCCTATGAGATTTTCCTAACGCACAAACGTAAAAGAGTTAACATACCAATGATCTGATTTCCGTTCTCTTTATGAGATTCATGCTATGCTACCGCAAGAGATGCTCCAAGCCCTCCAAGATATCCAGTTTCTGTTCTCTTTATGAGATTCTGGGGAGCATTCTGTCTTAGCATGAAAAAGCTCGGATTGTCTGTAGGGTTTCTGTTCTCTTTATGAGATTCACAGGCTCAAGAAAGCGGTCTTCTTCGCGATCTTGAAGCTGTTTGTTTCTGTTCTCCTTATGAGATTCAACAAACTTAGAAACCGTCTACGTTGCGAGCGTTTATCGTCTTGAGTTTCTGTTCTCCTTATGAGATTCTCGGTAGGAGATACTATAGACTCAGGCAGCAGATCGAGTTGGCTATGTTTCTGTTCTCCTTATGAGATTCGAAAACTGCACGAAGTTAGAATTATGCATTTGCAACTAATATTGTTTCTGTTCTCCTTATGAGATTCCACACTAAAGTGCGAGGATTCCGAGCGGGGAGGTTTGAGCTACCAAGTTTCTGTTCTCCTTATGAGATTCTTCTTCCTTGCGGGCGGAGAGGCTTTCGAAGGGACTCTTGGTTTCTGTTCTCCTTATGAGATTCTGGGTCTAAGAAGATATATGTCGGTTCGTTCACAGCGAAGGATATCACAGGTTTCTGTTCTCCTTATGAGATTCATGAAGAAAATCGACGTAAAAGCTTTGGAAGACGCAATAAGAACATAGTTTCTGTTCTCCTTATGAGATTCGTCATAGCTACGACGAGCATGCTTCAGCTGTTAAACAGTGCCGACAAGTTTCTGTTCTCCTTATGAGATTCTGAAATACAATTGGAGGTTGAGGGATACAGGGATCTAAAGGACATCGCGTTTCTGTTCTCCTTATGAGATTCTTTACTATTTGTTCAAGCAACAACCTTCCCTCTTAGACAGTTTCTGTTCTCCTTATGAGATTCTTCGTATGGACTTTCGAGGTGGACACGAAGGAGGAAATAGTTGAACTGCAGGTTTCTGTTCTCCTTATGAGATTCCGTTATGGTGTTCGATAGATTATTTATAGAAAACAGCATAGTATACGCGTTTCTGTTCTCCTTATGAGATTCGGAGTTAGAGCTTGATATACCCGAATCAGTAGGGATCGTGGGAGTAGTTTCTGTTCTCCTTATGAGATTCTACAGATGAAGGTTATGGGTGGTTCGTATGGCGAAGAAGGACGTTGGTTTCTGTTCTCCTTATGAGATTCCGAAGCTCAAATCGGAGATTTGATATTCAATTCTTGTTTAGAGAACTTCTCTTATAAAACCATATTGGTTGCTACCCTAATCTAACAGGGGTATTTAAGGAGCAACCAGTCTGATGATCGTTCCCTTTTCGTCCAAAGGACACTACTACGATTTCGTATATTTTTATAATCGGTTTAAATTGCTCAAAATGTAAATAAATACGGAACTAATAATTTGTTACGGTATTAAACATGAGTCTGTACTCTATAAAAATACTTAAGTATGTCTCCCCCTCAAAACCGGTAACTCTTCCCTATAATAAATTATTCATATAAAATAATAATTAATTCATCATTAAAAATCACTCAGTAAAATACAATATAATACTATTGCATATTTGAAATCCTATCAGATTTGAGTAAATGTCGGTAAAACTTGCTATCTATTCGTATTGTAAGACAAAACCAATCCTATCACTCAAACTCTTATCGAATTCAAACTTTTTGAGATTCTGAACGATTTTCAGACTTCTGAAAAATTTTCAGATGATGAAACATAAGTAATATATATTATTACGCTGAGGATTTAAGTGTGAAGGTGCTCGTCGCAACTGTTGGTGGCACCGCCGAACCTATTTTGATATCTGCTAGGAAAATCGGATTTGATAGGGTCATTCTGATAGCTGGAAAACCTGCGAAGGAGGTGTTTGGAGATAAGGCTATAGAAGGAAAGCCAAATCCTGTTGAGATTGCTGAGGATATTAAGAATAAATTAGAAGAATTTGGCGCTGAAGTTGAAATTAGGATTGTAGATCCCTTTAACTTTGAGGAATGCTGTATTGAAGCTTTAAAGATACTTGAAAAGGAGAAAGCTTTGGGAGACGTTTACGTGAGCGTTACCGGCGGAACTAAAGTTCAATCCATAGCAACTTCTTGCGCTGCATTTATAGCCGGATGTAAGGTTATATACGTTCAAGAACTCAAAGATGGAGCAGAGCTGATTGAGATACCCTACAATTTAGCTCAATTCGACCAGCTTTCCAAAGTTAAGAAGGAGGTTATAAAGGTCTTGGAAGATGGAGACAGTTCCGCTGACATATCCAAAAAGTTGGGAATCAGTAAGAAGACTGCATCTCAATACCTAAGAGAGCTGAAAGAATATGGATTACTGGAGGTTTCGACAAACGGTAGGGTGAAAAGATACAATCTCGCCTTTCTCGGTAGATTGTGTAAGGCTAGGTGGTCTTGATGGATGAATCCCTATTAGTCGCATTGGGTGGTCTTCTTCATGACATAGGAAAGTTCGTGCAGAGAGCGAACTGGGATGAGAAAAAGAGTCACGAAGAGTGGGGTTACGAATTCCTTTATGGATTTAAGGACAAAAATCCAATATTTGAAAATCTTGCCCAATTTGCGAGATATCACCATGTAGAAAGTTTAGAAAAAGCTGATGTTAAAGATGTTAGAATGCTAAACCTTCTTTGGATTGTTTATGAGGCGGATAATCTGTCATCAATGGAAAGAGTAGGTGAGAAACCTCAATTTGGTAATCCAATGGTTTCTGTTTTTTCATCAATATATCTCGGTAAAGGAGAACCTAAAAAGTGTTATTACGATTTGAAGGAACATGATCCACATACTTTCTTTCAGCCGACGATTGAAAAAATAACGATTGACAAGAGGAAGTATGCAGAACAGTATGAGAAATTTAAGTGTGAATTCATGAAATTAGTTGAGAATAGTGTTGCTAACTTCGATCGCATCTTAGCTCTGCTTGAAAAGTATACGACATTCATTCCTTCTGTAATGTCTGGGGAGGATGATGTTTCTCTTTACGATCACTTAAAAACAACATCCGCAATAGCTCTTTGCCTTTACTACTATCACAAAAATGAACTCGATCGTAACATAAAGGACAAGATTCTCGACAGAAACGAATTTAAGTATTTACTCATTGGAGGGGACATTTCGGGAATCCAGGATTTTATTTACACCGTATCGAGCAAAGGGGCCTTAAAGTATCTACGAGCGAGATCGGCCTTTCTTGAGTTGTTGACAGAAGATGTCGTGGAAGAGATCATTGAAAGATTGAACCTTACGAGGGCGAACGTGATTTACTGCGGTGGAGGTCACTTCTTTATACTAGCTCCAAATACCGATGAAGTTAAAGAAGAGCTTAAAAAGATCAGAAATTCTGTGAATCAATGGTTGTTCGATCGATATCATGGAAAGCTGTACTTAGCCATGGATTATATCGAATTAAACGGAAATTGCTTCAAAAATCTTGAAATAGATGGTGAATCTATCTGGGAGAAAATTGGTCGAAAGCTGAAAATTACGAAGAATAAGAAGTTCTTGGAAATTCTTAAAGATTCCACAAGCCTGATTGAGGAAGATTATTGGAAGAATAGAGAAATTTGCGAAGTTTGTAGAATTCCAACAGATAGACTTCATTCTGTAAGAGACATTTTAGTTTGCGAAAGCTGTAAGGAGTTATTCAGGCTTGGGGAGTTTATTCCGAAAATCGTCGGTTTCGTTAGATGGATGCATGATAAAAAACTGATAGACACATATCCAGCTGTCACTCTGCCGTTTTCTACGTTTTATGGGTTATACGAGCCAGTTGAAGAAATGCTTAAGGACTTCCCAAAGGATGCTATAATCTATGCTAAGAACTTATTTGGCTTAGAGGAGGAATACTATGGGTACAGAACGATACCTTACTTCGTCTCTGATTACGTTGCAAAGAATGAAAAAGGTGAAATCAAGAATTTCGACGAACTTGGAGAAAGCTCCAATGGTATCAAAAAGATTGCCGTTTTGAAGATGGATGTAGACGATTTAGGAAAGATATTCTCCAAAGGATTACCCAAGGATAGGAGAACTCTCTCAAGATATGCAACGCTTTCGAGATTTATGAATCATTTTTTCAAGAACTGCATAAGGCTGATAGCGGAAAGAGATGGTCAGATCTTGGACATTCTCAAGAATAGAAAATTACCAAAGCTCTTTAAAGATAGAAATGAAAGAAACATCGTAGTCGTTTACTCAGGTGGAGATGATCTGTTCATAGTCGGTGCTTGGAACGATGTATTCGAGATCGCCTTTGAAATCAGAGAACTTTTCGGAGAATACGTTGGCTGGAATCCTAACATCACAATTTCCGCCGGCTTTGCAATCTTTGATCCTAAATATCCTCTATACAGAATGGCTAAGATTACCAGCGACAGACTTGAAGATGCAAAGGATGAAGGAACGAAGGCCTCGGAAGATGTTAAAATTAAGGACAGGATCATGCTGTTTGAGAGATCGAAGCCTAAATCGTTTAAAGAAACTCATAAGGTGTCCTACACTTGGAAAGAGTTTAAAGAAATCTGGAATAAATATATTCCTGAGATTTATGAAACTGTTTCTGAAAATGGTAGGATGGTAGGAAAACTGAAAATAAGTAGAGTTATCCTGAGGAAGATTTTGGAAGCAAGGGAGAAATATGTAATGAATCCTAAAGGATTGAAGTGGCATATTTCTCTTCTCTATCATCTTTCAAGAGCTAATCTTATTAATGTTCTCGGAGATTTAGCGAAAAGAGACGCTGAAAAGGTTAGGAGTGGTGAACCTCAGGAGATTTACCATATTGATGCTCCTTTGAGGATTGTCGATTTAGCTGTTAGGGGGTGATTTCATGAATAAACTAAAGGAGTTGCTAGACGAGGGAAAACTCGTCGAGTTAGGACAGGAAATGGATAGGTTATATCGTAGTGGTAGAGGTGGTGAAGTAATAAAATTCATCAACAAAGCTTTTGAGGAGTTTAAGGGAAAGGCAGAGCAGTTTTTAGATTTGTCACCGGACGAAAGGCTGAAGATGGCTTTTATTCTGGCCGCGAAGACTACTGTGGTTGAGGGTATGAAAACTACTCAAATAAGGAAAATTTTGAGTATGTCTAGCGGCATCTCCAGAGGAATTAAAATGAGAAAGTTGAAGGATATAAGCTCAGAAATCGCTAAGGTGAGATACGTTCTTGCCTACACAGCTTCGAGACATAAAGGTAAGAAAGATCCAATTACACCGATTCTCGAAATTTCTGACAGAATTCTTCCAAAGCTGACTGCAGAAAATTATGAAGACTTTCACGAATTCCTTCAGGCTATCGTAGCATATCACAAGTTTTTAGGTGGGAGGGATTGAAATGGGTGATGTTATTCTTGGTAAGGTTATAGTTAGGGGAAAAATCAAGTTGAAGACCGGACTGCATATAGGTGCACAAAGGGAGACGATGGAAATAGGTGGAATCGACAATCCAGTCATAAAGGATCCAGTAACGGGCTTGCCATACATTCCCGGCTCATCACTCAAAGGAAAACTTAGGTCTTTGCTTGAGAAGACTAAGTATGCAGAACAACCACCTGAAAAGAGAGGTCGTGGCGAAGATAAATTCTACAATAGACAAATGAAAACTGGAAAGGGAGAAATTTGGATTCATGCATGTGATAAAAGCTACGATGAAATCAAGAATTGTGAGATCTGCAGATTATTTGGAACGAGCGGTAGAGATGGAGACAACTTCCCTGCAAGGATCTTAGTCAGAGATGCCTTTCTTACAGAAGAATTCGAGAAAAGATGGGACGAAATAATCGAGATAAAGTATGAGACTGCCATAGATAGAATTACGTCAGCTGCAAACCCAAGACCAATGGAGAGGGTTCCACCGGGTGTAGAATTCGAATTCGAGATCGTTTACAATGTCGAAGATGAAGAGACAAGGGAACAGGATTTGAAGAACTTGTTCAGTGCGATGAAGTTACTCGAAGACGATTATTTGGGTGGTTCCGGTTCGAGAGGATACGGAAAGGTTGAGATCCTTATTACGACCATAATCGAAAGATCGAGGGAATACTACTTCGGCAACGAAGATGAAAAGGTTCTACTTGCGAATGGGGGAATCGGAGTCTCAGAAGTGTTAGAAAAGTTTAACGAGATCTTCGGAGCATGAAGGCAGTCAAGCTTAAGTTCAAGACACCGGTAAGAATTGGAGAGCTTGGAATAGGACTTGAAAGCACATCGGAAGTCCTACATTCGGATACTCTATTTAATGCTATAGCCAACGCCTTAGTTAGTATAAACGGAGATTTGGAGGAGTTTATCGAGAGAGTTCGTGGCGGAGAATTGAAGATTTCGTCTGCATTTCCGTTTAGGAATGAGACTTACTTCCTCCCGCTACCAATTTTGCCATACGATAAAAAGATCAAAGCAAAATTCGTTTCAAAACGTGATTTTGAAAAGTTGATTGCTGGGGAAGAAATTGAAGTAGAATCGGAAAATACGCTATGTAAAACCTTTGATCTACCTAAAGTCTTAGTAGACAGGGCAACAGCCAACACGAACATCTACTACGTGAGCTTCGTTAGATTTGAGGAAGATGGAGGGTTGTATTTCATAGTGGATGGAAACGGGAAGAAACTGATCAAGCCAGCATTAAGGTATTTAGAAGATGAAGGGATTGGAGGCAAGAGAACTTGGGGATTGGGAAGATTTGAACATGAATGGGACGATAACTTCGAAATAAAAACGCCATCAGAATCGAACGCTTTTGTAACATTGTCTTTAGTATTTCCAAAGGATTTGAATTCCGTTCGCTACTGGAAAACGATAATCAGGGGTGGATGGACTTTAAAAGGTAAGCAGATAAGAAAACCGAGAATAATAATGGCATCCGAAGGTTCAATTTTCAAAAAATGCGACGAAGGGACACTCATAGATTTGGATGAGATTGCTGATAAGTTTTCAGAAAAGGTAGGACATAAGGTATTTGTCAACGGCAAGTCGTTTTTGATTCCGGTGGTGTTAAAACATGAAGATTAAGACTCTCACACCAGTTCATATAAGCTCTGGAAACAAGCTTACAGGATTAGACTTTGCCGTTGAAAATGGTAGGGTGATCGTGCTTGATACTCCAAAGCTGTTTAAGGCATTAGAAGAGAAGGGTTGTGATCTACTAAAGGCAGTGGAAGACTTAGGAACTCGTAAAATTAGTCTTAAAGATTTGGTAAGGGATTTTGATCTGAAATTAGAAGATTTTAAAAGATATGAAGCAAAATTAGTTGGTAATGTTGGTAGTGAGATTTCTGAGCAAATAAAAACCAATGAGATGCCATATATTCCTGGCTCATCGATTAAAGGCGCTATAAGAACGGCTATACTATGGTATGCTGTGAAAAACGACAAATCTCTCTTAGATTTTGCAATAAATCATCTGAAAAAACTTGTAAGGGGACAAGTTACTTCTAATGTCCTTAAGCATGCTGATGACAAGCTTGAAAAGAAAGTGTTCGGCGAAAATCCAAGAGAAGATTTTATGAGAGTAGTTAGAGTAACGGATTCAGCCGAATTTAATTCTCTCAGGGTTTATGAGATTAAAATTCTTGGTTCAAGCGTTAGAGGCGTTTGTGTTGAATGCATAGATGAAAATGATACGGCTCAAATTGAGATGGAGGTCGATAAGCGAATACTTGAGGTAAAATCCATAAAATCTGATTTAGTTAGAGATATCGATACTATTGCGGAAATTACAAGAGAATTCAGTTTAGAGCTGATAAAAAGTGAGTTGAACTATAATTATGATTCAAGGACAAAGTCGATACTCAAAGAGATTGCAAAAGTTAGGGGAATCTTGTTGAGAGTTGGTTGGGGAACGGGTTGGTACTCAAAGACTATTGGTTTGCTGCTTGAAACACATCCAGAATTTGAATATATTAGGAAAAAGCTTAGACTTGGCCGGAGCCCAAGAACAGGAAGATTTTATGAGATATTTCCAAAGACAAGAAGAACTACAGCTGATGGGAAACCACTTGGCTGGATTAAAATAGATATATAATTTTAATATAAAAATATTTTTGCAAGTTAACTTCTGAACCAGTCCATATCAATCTTCCACTTCGCGTAGCTGAAATCTAGCTTATGCATAAATATGCTGGCAATAATTGATATTAGCACATACTCTAGTCCAATGATTAGTAACAACAGCCAAGGAATCATCAATAAAACAACATGTCTAATTAATGCCTTTTTGTAATTTTCTTCTAAATTTTCAGGCTTATCTGGGTTCACAACGAGCTTGACCGCGAGAGATGTTAAGTAAGATGCTTTTGTCATAATTTCTTCAGGATTAGATCCTCTTCCAACTTCAAGGACCTTTCCCACAAACTCGTGAGGGTAGCAAATGTCTGATTTCGCTCTATCTACGGAGTTAATATCCACGGGTATATTTTTTAACCCATTCTCTCTTTCATCATGTGCCCTCCCTGAACGATACCTAAATATCCACAGCTTCTTTGTAGGATCTACAGTATAATCCTGAATATAGTGTAACGCTCTACCAAGTGGAATGGAGTAATCTTCCCCACGAAGATAGGCTTTTCTTGCTTGTTTCAAATAATTAAATGCTATCCTAATAGCCATTGAATCATGATGCCGAACTCTTCTCCTACGGACCTTTCCCTTACGATAGACATAGTAGTAATCAGGATCCTTGTCTGGAAGTATGCTTGCATCAGCAATCAAATCCGCTTCTGCAAGCCCGTAATATCTGCAAATTGCGTAAGTTATTCTCTTGTGATCACTCCACTTCAACTTAAGTACCCTCCTATTAGCAACTAAAACTGATAAAATTATGCTGATTAAAGTTATCTATTGTCTGGAACAAATCCAAGTTCGCTTATTTTTAGAAAATCAGACCAATCCCATACTTCGACATCTTCTGGGAACCTCTTTAAGACATCATCATTTGGAATGATCAATATTCTTTTTGCATCAAATTTTGACAATTTTTCTTCGATATTCCTAAGCTCCTTTCCATCGATGCTTCTTTTCCATTTAACTTCTGCGACCACTTTTACCCTTTTATGCTCTCTTAAAGCTATGTCTACTTCAAGTTCAGGCTTTGAAATTTTTACAGGTTGTAATCCAAAGATCCTAGCCAGCAGATCTTCAAAAAACCATTCCATGTACTTGGGAATTCGTTCAACAAAGAACTCCCTAATTCTCATCTCATCTATATCCGCCTCAAAGAATCCATATTTTTCGTTGAGATAATATGCAAAATCTGTAATGGGTGATACGTGACGATACTGAAACGTTCTTCTTTTTCTTCCTTCAATCGGTATCGCTTTGATCAGTCCCATCTGAATGAGATTTCGTAAATATTGGGAAATTAACCCTGGATTGTCCTTATCGATCAAACCTCTTGAAAATAGATAGCTTGAGATCTCTGAAGAATACACCTTACCATTTGCTATAGCACTTAATATCGCCGAATATCTCGTAGTTAGCTCAATATCTTCTTCGGTAAACACCTCTCCGATCAAGTAGGGGACGTAAACTCTCAACTCCTCTTTAAGGTGGAATGAGACTTTTTCCTTATACCTTTCAACCTTTTGGGCAAGCCAAGGCTCTCTAACTATACACGCTACTTCCAGCAAATCCTTCCCCTTTAAGCCCAATTGATGTGCAAACGCTATGGCATCCCTCGGATCGACCAAACCAACCTCTTTTAGCTCGAAAAGGCCGAGCAACGGACTCTTGATGAGATTTCTGAAGTAGTGCATGGTCGAAGTGATCAGAATTATTCTACCTCTCCCACTCAAAGCTTGTAAAGCTGAGAATATCGGTTCATCGAGTCGATGAAATTCATCGATTACGATCCTCTCCTCCTTAATTAGGAGAGGTAAAATTCTCTGAAATTCTCTTTGAGTAAACTCTTCCCCCCTATCGATGTCTATGAGAGTTTTATTCCTCGTAACGACGAGATATCTGTCATATTCTGCCTTTTCTCTTACATAGAAAGTCTTTCCCGTCTTTCTTCTACCGTATATAAGTAGCCACCTGTAATCCCTCAATGTCTCCTCAAGCTCCCTCCTTGGTATAATCGCCATTATTATAACCTCCGTTATAATAACAGTGATTAGAATATATGAATCTTGCTTTAATGATCAGTGATCATTGTTGCACTGATAACACATCAACTGATTGTCTAGATAACTAGTTCCAGCAAATATTGTCCTCTTCTGATAACTTCTCACTGATAAGTGATAAGTTTATAAGAGATAAATGATAACATATATATTTATAAGTGATCATAGCTAAAGGTGATGAGGAAGGTCGGCATATGCAATCAGAAGGGGGGAGTTGGAAAGACTACAACAGCTGTCAATCTTTCCGCTTACTTAGCTTCAATGGGGAGAAAGGTTCTATTGATAGATATGGATCCACAGGCAGCAGCAACTTCAGGCTTGGGAATCGACAGAAACAAGTTGGAGAAAACTATCTATGACGTCCTTGTTGGAGATTGCTCTATAAAGGATGCAATAATCCGAACTGAGGTTGAAGGCTTGGATATCATTCCCAGCAATATGGATCTTGCTGGTGCCGAAGTTGAACTGGCAAATGAAGTTGGCAGGGAGTTTATTCTAAGAGATGCTTTAGCTGAATTAGACGGATATGACTACACTATAGTTGACTCCCCTCCGAGTCTTGGAATCTTGACGCTAAATGCTATGATTGCTTGTGAGAACATTTTAGTTCCCGTTCAAACCGAGTATTATGCCTTAGAAGGGTTAGCTCAACTTCTTAGAACTACTGAGCTGATTACGAAGAGGCTTAAGATTCCATTGAAGCTTAGATTTCTCATAACCATGTATGATGCCAGAACAAAGCTTAGTGAGGATGTTGCAAGTCAGCTTAGAGAGTATTTTGGTGATAGGGTGTTTAAGACGATAATTCCAAGGAATATAAAGCTTGCAGAAGCTCCAAGTTACGGAAAGCCAATTCTTCTATACGATCCGGAATGTAGGGGAGCACTTGCCTATAAGAAGCTTGCTGAGGAGGTGGATAGTATTGAGTGGTAAGAAGAGGAGATTGGGCAAGGGTTTGGATGCTCTTATTCCAAGATCTGATAAGTTGGAAAGTGATGAAGTTATAAGTGATCAGATTGTAAGTGAAAAGGAAAAAGTGATAAGTGATAAAGTTGCTAAAGTACAAGTGATAACTGACAAGTTAGAAAGTGAAATAGAATCCGTGACAAGTGCAACAGAGACAGAAGAAGTGATAAGTGAAAAAGAAAAAGTTGTAAGTGGTCAAGTTATAAGTGAAGCTAAGACAACTGAAATACTTATAAGTGATAAGTTAAAAGTTGATAAAAGTGTTTTAGAAAAGGCAATAGAGGAGGGAAAGAAGAACCCAAGAGTGGTAGTTTGGAGTCCAAAATCATCTATAGTTCTAAGAATTCTGAAGAAAACTATTCCAGAATTCTCAATAAGTAAAGAAGCTTCAGAACTACTTGAGGAGGCTATTAAGAAAAAGTATCCTGAAATTTGGAAGTTAGTAGAAGATAACATAAGATAGTAAGATGACAAACATGACTGGAGGATCTCGGTAGAAAGTTAGAACAATTTATAATTGTAATAAATAATTACAGAATATCTCTAAGAAAGCCTCGCTCGACTGCAAACCTCTCCACAGGGAATTCTCGCACTTTAGTGCAGGGATGAGGTCAAGTAGAGTAACTACTGTTATGCTTGTGAAGAATCCATCGCTTGAAGAAAGGATCAGAAATTTCATATTTGTCTTTAATTCTATTGATTATCTCTTTTTTCAACAGACCTCTAATAGCCACCTGAACATTTGAAGCTCTTTTGAAACCATATTTCAGCAGGAATTCTACCGAATACAGATCAGTTTCTCCTTTGCTCAATGCTACGAGGACTTTTCTTTGGCTAAGGGTCAGTTCGTCCCATATTGTTATGTAGACATTTTCTTCTTCAAGGATGATCTCTTCAACAGTCTTAGCAATGTCGTCAATACCAACACACTTCTTATCAACGAAAGCGTTAAACCAGAGTCTGTGGCAGAGCATTTGAGTGTAATAGGGATGACACTCCGTCAAATCGAGAATTTTATCTATGGCTTCGTCGTCAATTTTAACACCGCTGTTTTCAAATTTCTCTTTTATAAACTCTCTAAACTCATCTCTTGGAATTTTATTAAGAGTTACGTGCATTCCGAAGTTGTAAAAAGGACTTAAAGTTGAGCGAAAGATTTTTTTCTATCATACCTCTTTTGCTACCTATGAAGATGTAGCAAACATCTGTATGCCTTTGAAATATGGCCCTCATCTTAGGTAAAACATCTTCTCCGAGTTCTGCAACTTCTTGAAACTCGTCAAAAATGACTACTACCTTTGTATGTTTTGCCAACTTTTGCGGTAACTCCAATGACTTTTCAAACGCTTTATCTTCTTCTTTCAATGAGAACTCGACTTCTATTTCTTCCCCTAATCTTATTTTTGGTCTCACATTCCTAAATAACCCTTTTACAACTTCTATAACCTTCATAGTCCAATTTCGAATAACTTCAGTGGCGATTCTCTCGGCTAACTCCTTCTTTGAAATTAATCCGTAGCAGTCTATCCAAATAGATACTACATCTAATTCTTGAATTGCGTTGTATACGAGTGAACTCTTTCCATATCTCCTTGGTGAGTATATTATGACATTTTGTCCACTTAAAATAGCATTGGTAGTGTTACCTTAATGTGTATGAATTATGATAATGGATCCACAGTCTAAGAGAAATTTCGAGCATTTGGAGAGATTTTGAAAATCTTAGAGTTTTTCTTGCGAAACGAGGGTTATCGTTTCTCAGGGTAAAGAATAATCTTTCTATGTGGTTAGTTCCTTGACGATTCTCTGCTTGTAAGGGATTAAGTTATAGGCATCCCATCGATCAGTGTAAAATGTAGCCTTACGTTTGATTTTATCGCTAATTCCGTCCCATAATCGTTTGAATGTATCAATGGAACGATCTCCTACTGCATAACCGATAACTTTACGAGAATTAACCTCTAAAGCTAACCAGATCCATACTTCATTTTTCCTGCTCCTAACAAAAGTCCACATCTCGTCCAATTCGACGATAGGATTATCATGATTGATTTCATTATTCAAATCCTTTTTTTAAAAATTCCCTCTTCCAAGCAATCACAGTCTTAGGAGAAAGCCCGAAAATCCTGCTCGCCTGCCTTATCCCCACTCCCTCTTTCACCACAGCCCTAAATACCATCTCCTTAAATCCTTCAGGATAATTCCTCGGCTTTATTGGATTTAAAACAAACGTCCTCCCGCATCCCTTACACTTATACCTC
>Ga0256914_1001376_pt1 | contig 22184 bp, 22 predicted proteins | sample HulkmetaG_FD_191571 | JGI IMG/M metagenome (GOLD analysis project Ga0256914, IMG submission 191571) | Hydrothermal chimney microbial communities from Main Endeavour vent field at the Juan de Fuca Ridge, Pacific Ocean - Hulk | ecosystem: Environmental > Aquatic > Marine > Hydrothermal vents ... | reverse complement strand
GCGAACGGATGTTTCGCGAGCTCGCTCTTGATCCCCTCCGAAAGCACGAGGTCGTCGCTGCGCAAAATCTGAAGACAGGCTTCCGCATACCGCTGGTCCAGGTTCATTCTCGCTCCTTTTCATGCTGCAGTTTCGGGGAGGGCCTTCCGAGGAAGAACCCCTGGGCGTAATCGACTCCAAGCTGCGTCACCTTCCGGTAGATCGCTTCGGAGTGGACATACTCGGCGACCGTTTCGAGGCCGGCGCTCGCGGCGAATTCGACCATCGTCCGCACGACCAGTTCGGCATGGGCGTCGTGATCGAGATTTCTGATCAAGGATCCGTCGATTTTCAGTATATCGATTTGAAGCTGAAGAAGCTTTTCGAAATTGGAGTAGCCGCTTCCGAAGTCGTCGATGGCGACTCTGCACCCGTAGGCCCTGACCCCATCCAGAAAGCGGCCCAGAGTTTCGTAATCTTCGATCTCTTCGCTTTCGACGATCTCGAATACGATCCGCGTGGCGCAGTCGCGGTAGCGCTTCAGGAGATCCAGGATATTCTGCCGATCCAGGATATTCAGGATATCGCCGGCCGATATGTTGACCGAAAAGATCAGTTCCGAGTCTTTGGCGACTTCGAAGGTCCTCTGGAGGATGGCGGCCGTCAACTCCCCGCTCCGCTTCGCTTCCCTGGCGGCCTCGAGAAAGTGTGCGGGCTCGAGGATTTCGCCGCTCTTGGTACGAATCCGCGCCAGGGCTTCGTATTTGGCGACGGTTTTGCTTTTCAGATCGATGATGGGCTGGAAATAGGGGAGGATATCCCTCTCGGAAATGGCGCGCTTGATCTGTTTGAGCGCGCGGATGTTTTTCGAAATCTTTTCCGACATGTCCAGCGAGTCGTCGTAGATCGTGTAGCGGCGGCGCTTGGAGCTTTTGGTGGATTTGAGCGCCATATCGGCCGTCTCGAAGAGGCGGGGCGCGTAACTGGCTCCGATCGAGATGGAGAGGTCGATGTCGATCCCGTCGATATCGAATGTCCGTTCGTGGAAGTGTTTCAGAATCTCCCGGACCACTCTTTCGGTCCTCTCCCTGCTCCTGAACTCGTAGAGGATCCCGAAATCGTCGCCGCCGAGTCGGTAGATATGCGCCTGCAGCGACATGGGGACGATCTCTTTGAGAATTTCCGCGCACCGCTGCAGAACCCTGTCTCCCATCCTGGGACCGTAGAACTCGTTGATATGTTTGAATCGGTCGATGTTGACCAGGATGAGTGCCGGATGGGCCATCCCCTTTTTCCGCATCAGGTAGGCCTCCCGGTTTTCGAGGCCGGTCAGGTGGTCGGTCACGAGCGACTTTTGCAGCTGGTCGCGGACCCGTTTGAGCTCGATATTCTCCTTCTCGGAGCGGAAGATGAAGTAGAGGACGATCAGAATGGAGAGGAGATACAGCAGCAAGAAGAGATCCCCCACGGTGTTGATATGCCTCAGCTCTCTTTTGGATTCGACCTGGAAGCGGCCGATCACATCCTCGAGTTCGTTCCGGAAGGATGTATCGAGAATCTCCTCCAGGTCGCCGTGAAACTTCGGAAAGATATTCAAAAAGAGGTCGAGGTGCCCGATCAAAGCCTGGAGCAGACGCATCTTCTCCTCTTCGACCACCCCGTTTTTCAGCTTTTGCAGCTGCTCCCTGTACCCTTCGATCTCTTTGAGAAACGACTCGTCAAGCGCGTTTTTCGCCAAAAAGATCGTAGCGTTGATCTTGGAGAGAAGAAGGGTGATCCGGTGGTCCCGCCTTCCGTGGGCGTCGAAGATTTCGTACGCTTTGAGTGCCAGCGTCGGCAGGTAGACGGTACTGTTTTTCAAGGAGGCGTTGAGAGTCAGGAATTCGTAGACCGTCTTCGTCAGCTCTTCGAAACGGTTTCGGGCGCGCTCTAGGCCGCTGTAGGTCTGTGCGAATGCCGGGCTCTGCAGCAGGGGGTCTTTTGTCAACGTGTCGAGTCTCTGCCGAATCGTCCCGATCTGGTCCAAAACGGTGTCGTTGTCGAAATAGGGGAAGTGGCTCGCCTGCAGAACGATGCGCTGAAGTACGACAAACTCGGTATGGAGCACCCGAAAAGAGTTTCCGATCTTCTCCGTGTTCTGGAAACTCTGTTTGAGAAAGTTCTGCTGGTAGAGGACGAGACCGATCCCAAAGAGTGCCGCAAACAAGACGGCCAGGACCTTGAGACCGAGCCACCGCATCGGGCCTATCTCTCCTCTTGCAGTATGGGGGGCGTCTCTCCCGTCAGGGATGTCAGAAACGCGATGAGCGCCTCGATCTCGTCGGCAGAGAGGTCGAATCCCAGGTTGTGGTAGGCCATTTTCTGCAGTGCGAGCTCCAGGGTCGGCGCGCTGCCGTCGTGGAAGTAGGGGGCCGTCAGGGCGATATTGCGGAGTGTGGGAACTTTGTAGACGTTTTTGTCCGCCGGGGTGCGGGTGAGGTCGTAGCGGTCCGGAAAGGTCTCCTTCCACGGATAGGGGAAGATGAGCCCCATCTTCTGATAGCTGTTGCCCCCGACGTTGATGCCGTTATGGCATGTGGCGCAACCGAGGGTTTTGAAGAGCCTGTAGCCTTCGTGCTCCAGATCCGTCAGGTCGATCTCTTTTCTGAGGAAGCGGTCGAACCTGCAGTTCGGCGTGATGAGTGCCTTTTCGAATTCGGCGATGGCGTCGAGGGCGTCGTCGTGGGTCGGCGCACGGCGGTAGATCGCGCGGAAGGCTTTGCGGTAGTCGTCGTCGCTTCGCAGGAAGCGTTCGATCTCTTCGGTGACCATATCCATTTCGACGGGGTTGTGCAGAGGTCCTTTCGCCTGCTCTTTGAGATCTTTGGCGCGTCCGTTCCAGAACTGCCGGAAGTTGAAGTAGCTGTTGTAGACGGTGGGGGCGTTGACGGTCCCGGTTTTCCCGTGGGCCCCGATGGAGACGGGTCTGGGATCGGCCCCCCCATGGTCGAAACTGTGGCAGCTGACACAGGCGACACTCTTGTCCGACGAGAGGCGGGGATCCATGAAGAGGAGTCTGCCGAGCTCCGCCTTTTTTGTGTTGTACGCAATCGTTTTGGGGATCGGTTTGATCGGATCGTCGGCCGGAAGAAGATGGGGGAGAAAAAGAAAAAAAAATAATAGCTGCATGGATCGTTTCATGGGATGTATTGTAGCATATCGTACCGTGGGGCGAGTCTGGCGGACGATCGGGAAAGAGGGGAGTCAGCGTCCACTTTCGGAGGCGAGGCGGAAAAAGCGTTTGAGCGCCTTCTTCTCCCGCCATCCGATTCGGTAGTAGATGAGTTTGAGATAGGCCTTCACCTCCTCGGGCGCCACACCGTGGAGAGCGGCCTGCCGATTCAGGATGTAGTAGGGGATCTTGGGGGGGCGGGCCAGGAACTCCCGCGAAAGTCTTTCGATACGCGGAAAGTGGGGAGAGTGGGCGCAGAGCCTGGCGAAGACGAACGGAAGCCCCTCCCTCTCCTTCCACGCGGCGGCGAGGTCGATCGCGCGGTCCGGATAGGTATGGTAGAAGTGGAGCGCTTTGTCCCCGATGATCACCTCGCCCTCGAGACCGAGCGTTTTGGCGAGGACGTTGGATGTGTCGGACTCGGAGTCGTTGCGGGATTTTCCGGGAAGGAGCAGTACGCTTCGAACCTCCCCGTCGGCGACGATTCCCAGATCGGTGCAGCGGCATCTGCGGCTTTTTATGCTGGAGATCACCGCGGCGTCGATCCGCCGGGCCAAAAAGGCGCGGTTGATGCGGGAGGGGACGGAGCCGTGTCTGTTCCACGCCCCCTTTTCGCCGCTGCTTCGAAGCCGCCGTTTCAGAAACATATGGAACGGCAGAAGGTTGAGGTATTCGATTTTTCCGAAAATCATGGGCGCATTATACCCTGTGTGCTATAATCTTGCAAAAAACGGAAGGAGCGATCGATGGTGCAGGTAGAGTTCCTGGGGCCCATCGGCAGAGAGCCGATTCGCGTGGATGCCGCGTCGCTGGCCGACCTGGCGGAGATTCTGAAAAAGGATCCCGAAGTGGCCCGCTGGCTGGAGCAGTCCGCCGTCGCGGTCAACGACCGGATGGTCGAGAGTCTCGAAACACCCCTCAACCCCGGCGACAAAGTGAGCCTCCTCCCACCGGTGTGTGGGGGGTAAATCGCGTTAAGAAAACGACACCTGCGTGTCGTTTTTAGCGATTTACGAGCCTCCGGTGCGCGCAAGCGGCCGGAGGGTCCGGGTGATTGGCGGGCCAGGAAGGCGGCCCAACGCCGGGCGATTTACGAGCCTCCGGTGCGCGCAAGCGGCCGGAGGGTCCGGGTGATTGGCGGGCCAGGAAGGCGGCCCAACGCCGGGCGATTTACGAGCCTCCGGTGCGCGCAAGCGGCCGGAGGGTCCGGGTGATCGGTGGGCCGGGAAGGCGGCCCAACGCCGGGCGATGCAGGGGGCTGCGGCCGAAAGAGGGTCTGCCGGCGGCTCTTTGCTGAAAAGATCAACGGAATGGAGCGGTGAATGGTGAAAATCTACAACGGGCCGGTGGATGTGGCCGAGCTGTTGACGGAGTGGTACGGTGCGCGGAAAGAGGAGAACTACGGCGCGATGGTCACATTCGTCGGAACCGTCCGCGAAGAGGAGGGTATCGAAGGGCTCAGTTTCGATATCTACCGTCCGCTTCTGGATGGGTGGTTCGGACGCTGGCGCGACCGGCTGGCCGAGGAGGGGGCCTGGCTGGAGATGGCCCACAGCGAAGGGGATGTGCCGGTGCATACCTCCTCCTTCGCCTGCGCCATCTTCAGCCCCAAGCGGCGGGTGGCGCTGGAGATGCTCGACGCCTTCGTCGAAGATTTCAAGGCCAACGCCCCCATCTGGAAGTACGATCTCAAAGATGGGCGGCGACTCTACGCCGCCGAGCGCTCCACCCCCATGAACGGCAGCGGGCTTCTGGCCTGAGACTCCGTCGACCGAATATTTCCGAATACCGAAAGGGTCTGTATGGCATCTATGAGTTATGAAGAGTCGATCGCGAAACTGGGAGAGCTCACCGTCGAAAGAGTCGGCGTCCAGAAGGTCTGTCTGACCGAGGCGCAGGGACGGATTCTGGCGCAGGATGTGGCGGCGGCGGAGAACTCTCCCCGCCATCCGACATCGGCGATGGACGGGTATGCGATCATCGCCGGCGACCAGTCCGGCGGGCGGATTCGGATCGTTCGGGACAATCCGGCCGGAAACGATACCGATGGGCTTCGGGTCGTTTCCGGTACGGCCATCAAGACTTTCACCGGCGCCCTGATGCCCGAGGGGGCCGATACGCTGATCCCGATCGAGAAGGTCACCGTGGAGGGGGAGTGGATCCGAATCGACGAGCCGGTACCGCAGGGGTTCGCGGTGCGCCCGGTGGGAGAGAACTTCAGGGAGGGGGAGGTGCTCCTGCGACGGGGAGCTCCCATCGGATTTGCCGAGATCGGCGTGATGGCGAGCCTCAACGTCGTCGCTCCGAAAGTGGTTCAGCGTCCGAAAGTGGCGATCCTCGCCACGGGAAGCGAGGTGCTCGAACTGGGGGAGTGCAGCGACAACCCGGCGCAGATCCGCAGCTCCAACAACTACACCCTCGAAGCGCTGGTACGTATCCACGGCGGAGAGCCGGTGCAGCTGGGCAGCGTCCACGACGAGCGCACCGCGATCTCCGCCGCGATGGCCGAGGCGCTGGAGAGTGCCGACATCGTCGTCACCACCGGGGGTGTGAGTGTCGGAGACTACGACTTCGTCAAGGATGTGATCCGGGAGGAGCTGGGGTGCGAGGTCCACTTCAAGGGGGTGCGGATCAAACCGGGGCAGCACGTGATGGTGGCACAAAGAGGAAACCGCTTCATCGTCGCCCTTCCCGGGTTCGCCTACTCCTCCACCGTCACCTTTCTGCTCTATGTCCTGCCGATCCTCTACCGGATGCAGGGGCGGGAGTATACCCTTCCGGTCGTGACGGCGACACTGGCGGAGCCCTTCAGGCGCAAGGCGAAGGGGAAGAGCGAATTTGCCGCCTGCAACCTGAGGCTCGTCGACGGCGAGTACCGGTGCGACTTCGAAGGGAAACGGAGCGGAAGCAGCGCCATCATGACCAATCTGCTCGGCGAGACCGGACTGCTCTGGCTCGACGAAGCGGAAGGGGACAAGGAGGCGGGCGAGAAGGTCCGCGTCGTCCGCCTCGACTAGCGCGGGTGGTTCACTGTTTGGCGAGGAAGGTTCGGATCACCTCTTCGCTGACGATCTCGTTGTCGAACTTCACGACGATGATCTCTTCGGTCTGGTTGAGGTAGAAGTCCGTGACGCCGTTGACCATCTTGAGCCCCTCCACCTTCTTCGCATCGTATTCGGCGAAAGGGAGAAAGATGTTGTCCCGGACGCCGGGGCTGCGCATCGAGTAGATCCAGTAGGCCCAGAAGAGGCAGACGACCAGGACGAAGGAGGCGACTCCGCCGGTACCGAAGTGCTGGTAGAGCCAACCGCCGACGGCGCCGCCGAGAAAGATCCCGACGTAGGCGAAGGTGTTGGCTACGCCGAGGGCGGCCCCTTTCTGGTGGACCTTGGCGAATTTGCTGACGAAACTCTGCAGCAGCGGCTCGAACATGTTGAAGCCGATGAAGAAGAAGACGGCACCCACGGCGAACCAGAAGATCGAGTCGCTCCACCCCATCAGGGCGAACGAGGCGGCGATGAAGCCGATGGAGACCAGGAAGACCTCCTTCCCCTTGCCGTACTTCTCTCCGAAGACCGCTGCCGGACCCATCGCCACGATGCCGAAGACGACGGCGGGCAGGTAGACCTTCCAGTAGGTTTCGGGCCCCATGCCGAATTTCTGTTTCATCACCAGCGGAATCAGGAAGAAGGCGATCGCCATCGTCGAACTGTGGAAGAGAAAGGTGACGTACATCCGTACCAGATCCCTGTCTTCGAAGACGTGCTTGATCTTCGCCTCCTCTTCGGAGTAGCTGTGGGTGATCTTCGGCGGTTCGGGGACGGCGGTGAAGAGGATCGCCAGGGCCAGAAGGGCCAGCACGGCGGTGAGCCAGAAGAGGGCGCTGACGGAGTAGAATCCCCCGACGAGCGGACCGATGATCATCGCCGCGGCGAAACTCATGGCGATCGTCATTCCCATCACCGCCATGGCGTGGGCGCGCTGATCTTCGCGCACATGGTCGGCGATCATCGCCGTGACGACCGAACCGATGGCGCCGGCCCCCTGCAGGAAGCGCCCAAGCAGCAGCATCCAGATGTTGTCCGCCATCGCGGCGATGGCGGAACCGGCGGCGAAGATCAGGAGACCGAGCAGCAGCGTCTTCTTGCGGCCGATCCGGTCGCTGAGTACTCCGAAGGGTACCTGCAGCACCGCCTGGGTCAGGGCGTATCCGCCCACGGCGATACCGGCCAGGAACGCGGTGCCCCCCGGAAGCTCCAGGGCGTACTGCGAAAGGACGGAGAGGACGATGAAGAGTCCGAAAAAGCGCAGAGCCACGATGAGACTTAAAGGCAGAACCTTTCTGAAAATCTCTTTCAATGTCGATCCTTGTGGTAGAATTTCGGAAAAATTCCCGAGTCGGAAACCGGTCGGCCCTCCGCGGGCCATCGCCGGGAGAGATCCCGGCGCCGTTCGGGGGCGGTTTTCGGAATTTTTCGGAAATTATACTCCCTTTTTCATTAAGGATATCATCGCATGCAAATTATACTCGCCACTTCAAACCGGGGTAAAGTACGGGAGATCGCCGAGCTCTTCGACGGCGACGAAGTGATCCCATACACGGAGATCATCGGACCGCTGGAGATCGAGGAGACGGGGAAGAGCTTCGGGGCCAACGCCCTGATCAAAGCGCGTACCGTCTTTGGCCGGCTCGGTCGTGACGATGCGATCGTACTGAGTGATGACAGCGGTATCAGCGTGCCCGTACTCGGGGGGGAGCCGGGGATCTACAGCGCCCGGTATGCGGGAGCCGGGGCCGACGACCGACAGAATCTGCGGAAGCTTCTGGATGCCCTGAAGGAGCGGGGAGTGAAGGAGACCCCCGCCTACTATACGGCGGCCGTCGCCATCGTGGCACCGGGGGCGGAGTACCTGGTCCACGGCTGGATGCACGGCACGGCGATCGACACCCCCCGGGGAGAGGGGGGGTTCGGGTACGATCCGATGTTCGTTCCCGAAGGGTACGATCGGACGCTCGGAGAGCTCGATCCTGCGATCAAGCGGGGCATCTCCCACCGCGGACGGGCGCTGGCGCTGGCAAGACCGATCGTCGCAATGTTGAGGAGGCTGCATGGATGAGCTCTACCGGGAGGTCTTCACGGAGGATCTGCAGCGCCTCTACGACGAGATACTGAGACGGCAGAAAGAGTTGGGGAGTTTCTACGACCTGCTCGACTCGGGCCACGCCGAGGCGGAGGCGTGGGTGGGCGACTTCCTGCGACGGATGGAGCTTCCCCAGACGCCCGAGGCGCGGATGGCGGCCCTGACGCGCCTCATCGGGCTTCGTGACGATGCGTTGACCCAACTGCTCGAGAAGGAGGGGCGCAGCGAGGAGGAGATCATCGAGGCGAAGGAGCGTGCCTACACGATGGTGGCCGACTTCTATCTCAAGCGCCACCTGGAGCTGCTCGACTGGATCGAGGAGGAAGCGCTTCTGACCCCTTTTTACCGGGAGATACTCAAGGAGGCTCATCGGGTGGGCGAGGCGATGAGCGGCTGGCAGAGCGCCTGGACGGCGCAGATCGTCCACGGTGTGAACCGGGAGCTCTTCGAACTCTTCAACGGCGACGAGGAGAAGATCTACGAGATGCTCGAAAACGAGAACCTCCTCGATCTGCGGGAGGAGGGGTGCGTGGGAGACCGCTGCTATTCGGTTCTCAAGAGGACGCGGAAGGGGTACAAGAGCGTTCCCTACGCCAAAGCTTTCCGGATGGAGGTGCAGCAGGTGGTCGCCAGGCTGGCGAACATGCGTCGACTCCTGGAGGGGATGGAGGACGAGGTCTTTGGCCAGGGGGAGGCGTGGCTCGCCTATATCGACGCTCTGATCGACGCCTTCTCCCACGAGCGAACCGAGGGGCTCATCCGCAAATGGGCCGAGGTCGATCGCCGCTGGATGGCGATCACGGCCCCGATCCAGATCGGCCATCCGCTGGAGTACTACGAAGACCACTACCGCAAGGCGGTGGCGCTGGAGTGGGATGTGCGGCTCGCCTCCCCGAAACTGATGCAGGCTTCGAAGATCGCCGGAGAGATCAAGGCGATGGGGAGTGCGCTGGCGGCAGAGATTGGCGGCGATGCGCCGCGCATCCACGAAAACTGTGCCGCACAGGTGGATCGGACGCAGCTGTACATCGGGATTCCCGCGCTCTTCTACGGAGCGGAGTTCCAGGGACTCTTTTCGGCCCAGGTGGTCCCAAACGACACCGAGGTGAGCCGGGAGCTCGGAAAGAAGATCTTCGCCTTCGCCGACAACGTGCTGGAGTCGAAACGGTCGCGGCCGGTGATGCGGATCGCGCGGGAGATCTTCGGCGACGACTTCGTAAGACACCAGCGGACCCTCATGTTCGAACGCCCGGAGCTGTGGCACCGGATCTACGAGATCACGACGATCGGTCACGAGTATGGCCATATTCTCTGGGTCGACGACGATACCGAGACGGCGATGAACGGCAGCGGAAACTACAAGAACGTGGAGGAGTTCAAAGCGACCGCCGGAGGGTTGATGGCCTTTTTCATGCACGAGGAGGAGGCGCTCCGCGAAGAGATTCTACGCGACACCGTCGCCCGTGCGGTGAGCCTGATGAGCTGGCGGAAGACGGCGGAAGTGGAGCCCTACTACGTCGAGGGTCTGCTCCACCTGGAGATCCTCTTCGAAGCGGGGGTCCTCTCCTTCGACGGCCGGGAGCTCTCCATCGATCTGGGGGAGGAGGCCTATCGGCGGCAGAAGGGGATCTACCGGGAGCGCTATGCCCGGCTGGCGGGAGAGTGGTATCTCCCCCGGCGTGACGCGGGAGAGTTTCTGGCCCGCTCCGTCGAGAAGCGCGAAGGGGTATGGCTTCCGAAAGATCCCGAGGTACGCCGTTTCGTCGACCACTACTGGCGACGATACCGGGAGATAGGGCAGGAGACGATGCCTTTCGCGGAGAGCCCATCAGAGCGGATATAGTTTACATTTGATATAATCAGCCAGAAATTCTCTCCCAAAGGTAGGCGTATGCTGCTTTTCACCCCCGGCCCGACACCGGTTCCCGAAGCTGTCCGCATGGCGATGGCCGGCCCGACGATCCATCACAGGACCCCCGAGTTCGAAGCGATTTTCAAAGAGACCAGGGCCCGACTCATGCGTCTCTTCGGTATGGATGAGTGTGTCGTACTCGCCTCCAGCGGTACGGGGGCGATGGAGGCGTGTGTCACCAATCTCGCCGTGAAGAAGGTGCTGACCGTCAACGCCGGAAAGTTCGGTGAGCGTTTCGGAAAGATCGCCGACGCCTTCGGGCTCGAGAGGGTGGAGCTCAGGTATGGCTGGGAGACTCCGGCGAGCGTGGCGGATGTGGAGGCGGCGCTGGCGGACGACCCCGACATCGATGCGCTCTGTATCCAGGTGAGCGAGAGTGCGGGCGGTCTGCGTCATCCGGTGGAGGAGATCGCCGCCGCGGTGAAGAGGATCGACCCGAAGATCATGGTGATCGCCGACGGTATCACCGCCGTGGGGGTCGAACCGATCGACACGACCCATATCGACGCGCTGATCGCCGGGAGCCAGAAGGCGCTGATGCTGCCGCCGGGCATGGCGATGATCGGTCTGAGCGAAGGGGCGCTGGAGAGGATCGGCGGGGGGAGCGGCTACTACTTCAACCTGGCGAGCGAGATCGCCAAGCAGCGCAAGAACACCACCGCCTATACGGCGCCGACCACACTGATCGTCGGTCTGCAGAAGATCCTCTCCATGATCGAGGAGATGGGCTACGACCGCTTCTACGCCCGGACGAGGGCGCGGGCGCTGGCGACCCGTGCGGCTCTCGAGGCGATCGGCTGCGTACTCTACCCCAGGAGTCCCGCCCTCTCCATGAGCGCCGTCTACGACGAGGAGGCCGACGCGGTGCGGTCGATACTCAAGACGGAGTTCGGGGTCAATGTCGCCGGAGGGCAGGACCACCTGAAGGGGAGACTCTTCCGCATCAACCAGATGGGGCTGATTCCGGTCCATGAGAGCGCATGGGTCGTCAACGCCGTCGAATGGGCCTACGATCGGCTCGACCGCCGACCCTACGACGGTCTGGCGTCGAAGGTCTTCAACGAAGTCTACTACGCAAACGAGAAAGCATGATTTTCGAACACGAGATACCGGCCGGAAGCAGACTCTACTTCGGATCGACCGCGAAGCAGAAACGCACCATCGAACGGATCGCCAGCGATCTGCTCGAAAACGAGGGGTTCGAGGAGATCGCCACCCCCATCTTCTCCTACCACCAGCACCGGAGCGTACGGGACACGAAGGAGCTCGTTCGCCTGAGCGATCCGATGAACCGGGAGGTGACGCTGCGTGCCGACAGCACGATCGACGTGGTACGGCTCGTCACCAAGCGGCTGGGGCGCTCGACGGGTCAGAAAAGGTGGTTCTACATTCAGCCGGTCTACCGCTACCCGACGGAGGAGATCCACCAGATCGGGGCGGAGTGCATCGACGGCACCCTGATGCAGATGCTCGAAGTGACGATGGAGCTCTTCGACGCGCTCGAAGTGGAGCCGGTGCTTCAGATCTCCAATATCCAGATTCCGGTACTCATCTCTCTCGAGTTCGGCGTTCCGCTGGAGTGGTTCGCCTCGATGCAGGTCGAGAAGCTGCTGGGGACCGAATACGAGTGGCTGGGAAAACTGGTGAAGGTACACCATCTGCACGAGCTCGACTCCGTCATCGCGGAGGTGCCGGAACTGCTTCGGCCGGAGCTGGAGAAGATGCGCAGCCTGGTCGAGACGTGCCGCGGCCGGCAGTGCGTGTTCGCTCCGCTCTACTATGCGAAGATGCGCTACTACGACGGCCTCTTTTTCCGGTGCTTCAGGGGCAACACGCCGCTGGCGAGCGGCGGACACTTCATAAACGACGACATTACAGCCGCCGGGTTCGCGCTCTATACCGATGCGCTGATCGAGGCGAGAACAAAAGGAACGAACGGATGAATCAGGCGGATTTGATAGTTGGTCTGCAGTGGGGCGACGAAGGGAAAGGGAAGATCGTCGATATGATGGCGCAGGAGTACGAGGTGGTGGCACGGTTCGCGGGGGGGCACAACGCCGGCCATACGATCGTCACCGACGGAACGAAGTATGCGCTCCACCTGATTCCTTCGGGAATTCTCAACCCGGAGGCGGTCAACATCATCGGAAACGGTGTCGTCGTCTGTCCCGCCAACCTGATGCGGGAGATGGAGCAGTTCGGCGATCTGCAGGGGCGGCTCTGGCTCAGCGACAAGGCGCACCTGATCCTACCCTACCACCAGATGATCGACCAGGCCAAGGAGCGGATGCGCGGCGCCAAGGCGATCGGAACCACGGGGCGGGGAATCGGCCCGGCCTACGCCGACAAGATCTCCCGGTCCGGGCACCGGGTCGGTGAACTCAAGGATATCGACACCCTTTTTGAGAAGGTGGTCGAATTTCTGCATCAGAACCGTCCGATACTCGATGCGATGGGGGTCGACTGCCCCGACGAAGGTGCGCTGAGGGAGGATCTGGCCCGCTACCGCGACGGCCTGATGCCCTATATCGCCGATACGACGCAGATGGTCTGGCGCCACCTGGCCGAGGGAAAAAAGATCCTGCTCGAAGGGGCACAGGGGACGATGCTCGATATCGACCACGGAACCTACCCCTACGTCACCAGCTCGAACACCGTCGCCGGGGGTGCGTGTACCGGTCTGGGGCTTTCGCCCAAGAGGATCGGAAAGGTGACGGGCATCGCCAAAGCCTACTGCACCAGGGTCGGAAACGGACCCTTCCCGAGCGAGGAGTTCGGCCCGGAAGGCGAACGGCTCCGGAAGCAGGGGCACGAATTCGGAACGACGACGGGACGGCCGCGCCGCTGCGGATGGTTCGACGCGGTGGCGATCCGATACGCCTGTGCGCTCAACGGCTGCGACCAGATCGCCTTGATGAAGCTCGACGTACTCGACGGTTTCAAGGAGATCAGGATCTGTACGGGATATGAGTTCGAGGGCGAAACGATCGACTACGTTCCCTACGATCTCGAGCATGTCACGCCGGTCTACGAGACCTTCCCCGGATGGGAGCGTGTCGAGGGGATCAGCCGGTACGAGGAGTTGCCCGATTCGGCGAAGGCCTATATCGAGACGATCGAGCGGGTCAGCGGAGTGAAGGTGGGGATCATCTCCACCAGCCCCGAGCGGAGCGATACGATCGTACGCTAGTGCCATGAAAAACTACCGCGCTCTTACAAGACTCCGCAAACAGCAGTTCGAGCGGGCGGAGCAGGAGCTGATGAAGGCCAACGCCCTGCTCGACGGTCTGCTGGCCGAGAGGGAGCGGCTCCGGGCCGAGGAGAGGGGTGTCGCTCTCCCCTCGGAGGGGGACGGAAGTCGTGTCTGCGCTCTGTTGGCGCAGCGGCGTACCATCCAGAGTGCGCTTGGCCTGTTGCAGGTGCGAATCGAGAGTGCCGCGAAGGTCAAGGAGGAGAGGGAGCGGCTTCTCAAGGCAGCCCACATCGCCTACGAGCAGGCCAAAAGTATCGAGTCCCAGATGCTCGAATCGATGATGCTCAAAGAGAAGCGTCGTGTACAGACCGCGCTCGACGAGGCGGCATCGCGGCGCTTTTGGCGCCTGACCAACCGGAAAGAGGATTTTTGATGAAACGTGTGACCCTCTGGCTGCTTCTGGCCACACTCGCTCTTCAGGGTGCCGATCCGCTCGAGTGCAGCAGGATTTTCGAAGAGCGCAAACAGGAGCTGGAGCTGAAACTGGAGCGGATCGACGAGCAGCGGCAGGCGTACGAGGCGCTCAGGGACGCCACCGAGGCGATGTTGAGCCGCAAAGAGGCGAAACTTCGAAAGCTCGCCGAAGATCTCAACGCCACCAGGACGCGCCTCGAAGAGGAGCGAAAGCAGATCGAAAAGCTCATCGCGAAAAACGAGGCGCTGCTCAAGGCGATCAAGGAGGCCAAGGCGGAGAAGGTCTCCCAGACCTACGCCAAGATGAAGGCTTCCGCCGCCGCACAGATTCTCTCCAACATGAAACCCGAAGAGGCGGCGAAGATCGTGGCGACACTGAAGCCGAAAACGGTGGGGCAGATTCTCGCCAAGATGGATCCGGCCAAAGCGTCGGAAATAACACTGCTGCTCGAGGACCGGACCTCCCGCTGAGCTTCGCTTCCCGAACCGGTGCTGTTGGTCACGCCGCGGTTTGCGGGAAGGCTTCTAATCACAAATTTACCTAACTTTCGATACACTATCGGAAAAATCCGCCCGTCTGTTTTCGGGTTCAAAGGCGCGTTATGAAGTTAAGTCTAGCCCATGCTCCCTACATTGCCAGCAAAATCGGTATCGATCTGGCGAACGCACCTTTCGTGAAACTGAAAAAAGGTCTCGAACCGGTCATCCAGAAAGCGCAGGAGGTGATCGAAAAGGATGTCAAAAACGAACGGGCACTCGAAGAGCGCGTCAACGAGCTTCTGGACGAGAAAGAGGACGAGATCGAGTTCATGCAGGCCGATATCCGCCAGCTCTTCTGGATGATCAAGAAGAAGCTCGCTCCCGAATATGGCGTCATTCTCAACACCGAAGACCGCTACAGCGATCTATCGCATAAAATTCTCGGGGAGTTGTGGGAAGAGGATCTGATCGAGTTCAACGTCAACGAAAACCAGGTCAGGGGTGTCATCTTCCGGGCGATCGAAGAGTATATGAGGTCGTTCGAGGAGATCGAGGATACGGTACTCGAAAAGATTTCGCACTACAAGCGCAAGCTGATTCCCGGAACCGAAGAGTACGATCTGATATTCGAGCGCCTCTATGAAGAGGAGTTGCGCAAACGGGGGATGATATGATGCGACCGGTCTGGATCTATCTGGAAAACGGGGTCTTCCTGGAGGGGAGGAGTTTCGGTGCCGAAGGGACGGCGGTCGGCGAGATCGTCTTCAATACCTCGATGACGGGGTACCAGGAGATCGTCACCGATCCGAGCTACGCGGGGCAGTTCGTCACCTTCACGATGCCCGAGATCGGGAACGTGGGCTGCAACGGGGAGGATATGGAGTCGGAGGCGGCGTGGTGCAAAGGGATCATCGTCCGCCAGTACCAGGCCGAACCCTCCAATTTCAGGAGCGAAGAGCCGCTGCACGATCTGCTCAAGCGGTTCGGGGTATTGGGAATATGCGATGTCGATACCCGCTTTCTGACAAAAAGGTTGCGGGAGGAGGGGTCGATGATGATGGTCGCATCGACCGAAACAGGAGACCGCGAGGAGCTTGCCCGGATCCTTTCGGACGCACCGCATATCAGCGAAATCAACTACATCGAGGCGGTGAGCACGAAAACATCCTATCTGCACCGATCGGGAAGGTACGACGCTCTCAGATATCGCTACAACGAAGCGCCCGAACCGAAAGCGAGGATCGTTGCGATCGACTTCGGAGTCAAGCGCAACATTCTCAACGAGCTGACCGAGGCGGGTATGCAGGTGGAAGTGGTTCCCAACAGTGTGGATGCCGAAGCGCTCATCGAGCGTTACCGCAAGGGGGAGATCGACGGCGTCTTTCTCTCCAACGGACCGGGAGACCCCCTGATCCTCAGGGAGGAGCGGGAGAAGATCCGCCGGTTGATCGAGGCGAAGGTTCCGATGTTCGGGATCTGTCTTGGACACCAGCTTCTCTCCATCGCTCACGGCTACGAGACCTACAAACTCAAATTCGGACACCACGGTGGCAACCATCCGGTAAAGAATCGGGCGACCGGAGCCGTCGAGATCACGGCCCAGAACCACAACTACAACGTTCCGGAGAGGATCACCGAAGTGGCCGAAGTGACCCACGTCAACCTCTTCGACGGAACGATCGAGGGGCTTCGGTACAAAGAGAGCCCGATCCTCTCGGTCCAGCATCACCCCGAAGCGTCGCCTGGCCCCCATGAGAGCCGGTATGTCTTCTCACGCTTTTTGGAGATGATCGCCCGGTAGCCTCTTTGGTGAAATTAACGAACACTTAACAACACTTTCTTATAATTATTCTTCAGATACCGCTTCGGCTTCGAACACCGTTCAACTCCTACTCCTTTGCGAAGCGGTATGATCAACCCATTCGTAAGGATACCGGAATGATGAAAAAATCCCGTACCCCCTTTTTGCTTCTCTCTTTCGCCGCCGTTTCGGCGCTCCATGCCGAAGAGATCTCCCTTGGGGCGATCGAGGTCGAGGAGGCGGTCGATACGACGATTGTCAAGGATGTGGCCGGCGAGGAGGTGCGCTCGGCCGATCTGGCCGTCGCCCTCAGCAAGCTCGACCCCGATGTCCAGCTGATTCGACGAAGCGGTATCGCCAACGATATCATTCTTCGGGGATTGCGTAAAGACGATATCAACTTCGTGATCGACGGAGGGAAGATCTACGGCGGCTGCCCCAACCGCATGGATCCCCCGATCTCCCATGTCCTCACGAGCAACGTCGAGAAGATCGTCGTCAAAGAGGGGCCGTACGATGTCGAAAACTTCGGGACGCTCGGAGGGGTCGTGAAGGTGGAGACGCTGGAGCCCCGGAAAGGTCTTCATGGCGAGGGGTATCTCAATGTCGGGAGCTGGAACTATACGAAGATCGGCGTGCGGGGCAGTGCGGCGGATGAGAGGTTCGGCCTTCTTGTCGGAGCCTCCACCGAAAGCAGTCGCCAGTATCAAGACGGTGAGAGCCGGACGCTTGCGGAACAGGTGGATGCCTACGCCGATACCCATCCCGGGGTGGATGCACAGCGGTACGCTCCGATGTACAAGGATATGAAGGCGTTCGAGAAGAAGAGTGCGATGGTGAAACTTTTCGCGAAGGTGACGGAACGTCAGAGGGTCGAGGCGAGCTATACGGCCAACCGGAGCGACGACGTTTTGTATCCCAACTCCAAAATGGATGCGCGAAGGGACGATTCCGATCTTCTGAATCTGAAGTACACCGTGACGGATCTGGGCCGGTTTTCGAAAAGAGTCGATCTCGAATTCTACAACTCGTGGGTCGACCACCCGATGGGCACCTACTACAGAAACGCGGCGATGATGATGGGCGTTTTCGAGAATATCATGTTTTCGCGCATCTACGGCGGAAAGATCAAAAACAGCATGGATCTGGCCGAAGGGACGCTCACCTTCGGGATCGATGCCAGCAAGCGGCGATGGGAGGGGCACTATGCCAGCAACGGGGTCCCGACCGGTGTTTCGAGTATCGACAATGCGGTGACGAAAAACGGCGCTCTCTTTGCCGAGTACCGCAAGAGCCTCGGTCCGCTCGATCTGGATATGGGGGTACGGTACGACTCCACCACGGTAGGAAACGACGATGCCGCGGTCGCGGACAACGACTACCGTGCGGTGAGCGCCTACCTGTTTGGAACCTACAATATGGGAGAGGGTCTCAGAATCTTCGGAGGGGTCGGGAAATCCTCGAGGGTGCCGGACGGAAAGGAGCTCTATTTTCAGATGAAGAACGGTATGTACGTGGGAAATCCCGATCTGGACCAGACGGTGAACTACGAGGCAGATCTCGGTCTGGAGACGGAGGGGGAAGCCGGTACGCTCAAGGCAAAGCTTTTCTACAGCAAGCTGAAAAAGTTCATCGCCTACAACTTTACGGCCAAGAAGTATGAAAATGTGGACGCCAGACTCTATGGCTTCTCCGTGGGAGGCTCCTACGTGCTGGGAGATACGGTCTATGCGGAGTTCGGTGCCGCGTACCAGCGGGGCAAAAAGGAGACCCCTCTGGCGGGACAGACCGACAGGGATCTGCCCAACGTCCTTCCGCTCAAAGCGAACGCCGCGATCAACTACGATCTGGACGACACGACGACACTCCGGCTCTCGGCCAATGCCGCGGCCGGCTGGAAAGACTACGATGCGGACAACGGCGAGCAGAAGATTTCGGGCTATACGACGTTCGACTTCAAGCTCAAAAAAGATCTCACCGATCGGCTGGAGGCGATCGCCGGTATCGACAACATCCTGGACAGAACCTACGCAATCACCAACACCTACGCCGATATGATTCTCACTTCCGGCGGCGGTGTTCCGATGCTTCTGAACGAGCCGGGACGCTACTACTACTGCAATCTCACCTACCGCTTCTGACCCTCTGCGCCCCGGAACTCTCCGGGGGAGCTTTTGGGACGCTTCCCCCTCTTTTTCGCACCGAAACGAGGTTTTCCGGCTTTTCGAAGCGGGCTCCATTAAACTGTTCTTAATAAAAAAGTTAATTGAAAGTTAACAGATTTTAAGCGTACCTTCATAAAAATGTCACTATGATGTCATTGTCTCACTCTCTGGCGTCAGTCGGGGGAAACAATACAAAGGAGGTTTGCATGACAAATGCAGCAATGGAATACGATTACACCGTATCCAAGTGGTTCGCCTACCTAGCAATCATTTTCGGGATTATAGGTATGCTTATTGGCGTGTTCATTGCCTTTCAGATGGCATATCCTGAGCTGAACAATCTGTTCGGGCAATACGGGACATTCAGTCGGCTTCGACCGATACATACGAATGTCGTCGCGTTCGGATTTACGCTGAGCGGTATCTGGGCGTCGTTCTACTACATCTCTCAGCGCGTACTGAAGGTCTCCATCAGGGAGAATTCGGTCGTACACGGAATCGCGAAGCTGCACTTTTTCCTTTATGTGGTCTTGGCAGCGGGTCTTGTCATCTCCCTTCTGCTGGGTATCACCACATCCAAAGAGTATGCGGAGATGGAGTGGCCGCTCGATATCCTGACGGTTGTCGTGTGGATCCTCTTCGGCCTGGCGCTCTTCGGTATGATCGGTATGCGTCGTGAAAAGACGCTCTACATCTCCATGTGGTATTTCATTGCTTTCTTCCTCGGTGTCGCGATGCTCTACCTCTTCAACAACATGGCGGTTCCCACCTATTTCGTTGCCGGAATGGGTAAGTGGTACCACTCCGTCTCGATGTACGCAGGGACGAACGACGCACTGGTGCAGTGGTGGTACGGACACAACGCCGTCGCCTTCGTCTTTACGGTGCCGATCGTCGCGATGATCTACTACTTCCTCCCCAAAGAGTCGGGTCAGCCGGTCTTCTCGTACAAGCTCTCGCTGCTTTCGTTCTGGGGACTGATGTTCGTCTATCTCTGGGCCGGCGGTCACCACCTGATCTACTCCACCGTTCCCGACTGGATGCAGACGATGGGTTCGATCTTCTCGGTCATTCTCATTCTTCCCTCATGGGGTTCGGCGATCAACATGCTGCTGACGATGAAGGGCGAGTGGAACCAGCTCAAAGAGTCTCCGCTGATCAAGTTCATGGTTCTCGCCTCCACCTTCTACATGCTCTCCACGCTCGAAGGACCGATCCAGGCGATCAAGTCGGTCAATGCGCTGGCGCACTTCACAGACTGGATTCCCGGACACGTTCACGACGGTACGCTGGGCTGGGTCGCGTTCATGATCATCGCCGCGACACTCCACATGGCCCCCCGCTACTACAAGCGTGAGATCTACAGCAAGAAACTGATGGAGATGCAGTTCTGGCTGCAGACGACGGGAATCGTTCTGTACTTCTCCAGCATGTGGATCGCGGGTATCACCCAGGGAATGATGTGGCGGGCGGTCGACCAGTACGGCAACCTGGCCTACTCGTTCATCGATACGGTAACGGTTCTGCATCCGTACTATACGATTCGTGCCATCGGCGGTCTGCTCTTTGTGATCGGTCTGTTCATGTGGGCGTACAACTTCGTCAAAACGATGCAAAGCGGCAAGGTTCTCGAAAAAGAGCCGGCATTCGCATCGCCTATGGGCGCGTAAGGAGGTAAAAGATGTTTCATTGGTTGGAAAAAAGACCGTTTTTCTTTTCGGTAGGCGTATTTCTCGTCATCGCATTTGCCGGGTTGATCGAGATCGTTCCCGATTTCGCACAGGCATCCAGGCCCACGGTGGGTACCAAGCCCTATACGGTGCTTCAGCTTGCCGGGCGCCACGTCTATATCAAAGACAGCTGCAACGCGTGCCATTCACAGCTCATCCGTCCGTTCAAGTCGGAGACGGACCGCTACGGACCCTACAGCCTCAGCGGCGAGTACGCCTACGACCGCCCCTTCCTCTGGGGATCGAAGCGTACGGGACCGGACCTGATGCGGGTCGGCGAGTATCGAACGACCGACTGGCATGAAAACCATATGTGGGAGCCGACCTCCGTCGTTCCGGGATCGATCATGCCGGCCTACAAACATATGTTCAGCCAGAATGCCGATATCGAGACGGCCTACGCGGAAGCGCTGACCGTCAAAAAGGTCTTCAACGTACCGTACGACAAACCCGGCATGCCGAAGCTCGGTAACTGGGAAGAGGCGAGAAAGCTGGCGATGGAAGAGGCGAAGCAGATCGCGAGCGAGATGAAAAACCAGGATGTCAAAGATGCCGTCGCACGCGGTGAGATTCCTGAGATCGTCGCGTTGATCGCCTATCTCAACAGTTTGCGCTAAGCTGGATCCGGCATGGAAAACATTAGAGAACTGCAGGCGTATGGATACTTTTTCTTCACCCTCTTTCTGGTGGTGGTGCTGTATGCCTACATCCTGCATCTCTACCGTGCGGAGAAGAAGGGAACGCGCAACTACGAACAGTATGGGAAGCTGGCTCTGGACGACGAACTGGACTCCAAGCCGGTTGAGCCGCAGGAAACGAAAGAAGAAAAGAAGGAGCAAAAATGAACTGGTTAAGCGACAATATCAACCTGCTCGCCCTGATCGCTGCAGTCGTCATTCTCTTGTTGACTGTCCTGGTCGCCGGGAAGTACATCAAGCAGATGAAGACCGACAAGTCGACAGGAGAGCTGGCCGAAGAGAACTGGGACGGAATCGGCGAATACAAGAACGAGTTGCCCTCCGGATGGGCCTACACCTTCCTTGGAACGATGATCTGGGGGATGTGGTACTTCATCGCCGGCTATCCGGTCAACGGATACTCCCAGATCGGCGAGTACAACGAAGAGGTCGCCACCCACACGCAGATGTTCGAGAGCAAGTGGGCCAACGCCGACAAACAGACGCTGCAGGAGATGGGTGAAGGCATCTATCTCGTCCAGTGCGCCCCGTGCCACGGCATCGCAGGCGACGGAATGGGCGCGAAGGCGGCCGACCTCACGGTATGGGGATCGGCGGCCGGCGTTCTGGATACGATCAAAAAGGGATCCAAAGGGCTTGGATATCCGATGGGTGAAATGCCGGCAGGCCTTCTCAGCGGCGATGCGGCCAAAAAGGTCGCCGCCTATGTCGCCAACGGCATGAAGGGCGCTCAGCCCGAAGAGTATGCGGCCTGTGCCGGTTGCCACGGCGCCGACGGAAAAGGAATGGGCGGCATGGCTCCCGATCTGACGACATACGGTACACCGGCGTTCGTCGCCGATGTTCTCGATCGGGGCAAAAAGGGGTACATCGGCACGATGGTCAGCTTCAAGGGACGGTTGACGCCCGTCCAGGAGAAAGCTGTAGGCACCTATATCCTCAGCCTTTCACGCGGCGAATAAGGAGTAAACGATGGAAAAACAAGGAAGCGCATTCGGAATCGACGGAATCGCCGGTATGCTTATCGCGACGGTACTGCTGCTCACGATTCTCGCCGGCCTGGTGACGGCGGCGATCAAGACGCAGCAGGCTACGGCGCAGCAGTCCTACGAGATTGTCGATCCTCTCTCGATTCAGAAAATCGGATCCGACCTCTCCAACGAGACACACGTGATCATTCACGGTGAGCCGGTGGGTGGCGATACGCTGCACAAATACAAGTTCGAGCGCTAGACGGCAGATCAATGGCGAAAACGGCACAGGGGCAAACCGGTCGAGCCAGTGAGTACCTGAGGGGCTGGGTTCCCTACCGGTACAAGCGATACTGGCTCTTTGCGATCGTGACGGTGGTGGCACTGGTGCTGCCGTTCATCACGATCGACGGGAACCACTTCTTCCT
>Ga0256914_1001375_pt1 | contig 22211 bp, 20 predicted proteins | sample HulkmetaG_FD_191571 | JGI IMG/M metagenome (GOLD analysis project Ga0256914, IMG submission 191571) | Hydrothermal chimney microbial communities from Main Endeavour vent field at the Juan de Fuca Ridge, Pacific Ocean - Hulk | ecosystem: Environmental > Aquatic > Marine > Hydrothermal vents ... | reverse complement strand
TTCTGAGTTTTTCTACTTTTTGAGAAAGCTTTCCTGAAAGGGTGTTTAAGGCAATTTCAAGGGCTTTTTCTGTTTTTGCAGATATTAATTCTTCAATAGCTTCTGCCTGGGAAAGGTCAATTCTTCCGTTTAAGTAAGCTCTGAGAGTAAATTCTCCTGGCTGGGCAGGTCTTGCCCCTGCAAGAAAAACAAGCTCAAGAATTTTTCTTAAAGTATAATACCCACTGTGGGCATAGATCTCAACCACATCTTCTCTTGTGTAAGTTCTGGGTTTCTTCATGTAGCAAACGAGAACCTCGTCAACGATTTTACCTGTTTCTGGATCAACTATGTGTCCGTAATACATTTTATGAGACTCAAACTCTTTTCTGGGTTTAAAAGGTTTAAAAATCTTTTTAAGAATATTTAAAGATTCCTCACCACTTATTTTAATAACTCCAATGGCTCCTTTTCCAGGAGGAGTTGCTATTGCAGCAATAGTGTCTTCAGTGTAATATCCAGTTAAATTCATTTAAAAATTACACTCCGAAAGAATTTGTGAAAGATTGCGATTTCTAAAAGGTCTGGAAAGTTCTGCTTCTATTATAGAAAGTAATAATTTTCTGGATTTTTCAAGATCCTGATTGATTATAACATAATCAAACCACGACGCAAATAATATCTCTTTACGAGCTCTTTCAAGTCTTTTTTTTATTTTTTCTTCAGATTCGGTCCCCCTTTCGTAAAGACGATTTTCTAATTCTTTTAAACTCGGAGGTGCAATAAATATAAAAACCGCTTCTTTTCCGAAAAAATTTTTTAATCTACTTGCCCCAATTACCTCTATATCAAGAACCAGATGTTTTCCCTGAGAAAAAGCTTTTTCAATTTCGCTTTTAGCAGTTCCATAATATGTATCATGAGCTTTTACCCATTCCAGGAAAGCATTCTCTTCTATCATTTTTAAGAATTCGTTTTTAGAAACAAAGTAATAATCTTTTCCATGAACTTCTCCTGGTCTTGGAGAACGGGTGGTATGGGAAACAGAAAAATAAAATTCCTCTTCTGGAAGAATTTTTAAAATACTGCTTTTTCCTGCTCCAGAAGGTCCTGAAATTACCAGTATCATTTACTCCTCTTCTTCTTTATCAAACTTGTCAAGAACATCACTCATCAATCTTTGAGCAACTGTTTCTGCCTGAATTGCAGAAAGAATAACATGATTACTGTCAGTTATAATTATGGAACGCGTTTTTCTACCCTGTGTTGCATCAATAAGTCTTTTGGTCTCTTTTGCTTCTTCTTTAAGGCGTTTCATAGGAGCTGAATTCGGATTGACAATTGCTATAATTCTATCTGCAACAACATAATTACCAAAACCTATGTTAAGTAATTTACAACTGCATCCCATTTTGCTTTTCCTCCTTAATTAGGAATTATTTTTAGAAGTATTTCTCAAATGGGTGGAGTTATTTTAATTCATTTTTTGTTTTTGTCAATTTTTCTTGAGAAATCTCTTTTTTCCACGAAAAATTTTCTTTTGATCCCTGAAAGACGAGTTTTAAAGTGTAAAAAGGTCCGAGAAGTGTATAAAGAATAACTGCGGAAAGAATAAAAACAGGAGGGTTTGTTCCCGAAATGCTGAGAATGAGAACAAAAAGCACAAGGAAATAGAAGCTTTGAGATTTTTTTATTTTTACATCTTTAAAACTGGGATATTTTACAGGAGAAACCAGCAGATAAGAGATTATGTAAACCAGAATAAGTAGCAGGAGATTTTTATAAGGTGGAAATTTTCCGAAGTGAGAAAGAACTATTACCATGGATGCAAGAAAGGCTCCACCTGCTGGAGAAGGTAAGCCTTCAAAGTAATTTTTTTTCGTATCAATTCTCACATTAAATCTTGCGAGTCTGAGAGCAACGCAGGCTGTGTAAAGAAAACAGGCAAGCCATCCTGCTCTTCCAAAAGTTTTTAAAGAAAAAACATAAATAAGAATTGCAGGAGCTATACCAAAAGAAACAAGATCACAAAGGGAATCGTATTCTGTTCCAAAACGACTGCTCTGTCCGAGAAATCTTGCTATTCTACCATCAAAAATATCAAAAACTATGGCAAAAAGTATAGCCCATCCAGCCTGAACAAGATGCCCATTTATTACAGCAATAATGGCAAAAAAGCCACTAAGGAGATTTAAGGTTGTAAAAAAATTAGGAAGCAAACTATAAGGATTCAGCATAACCGGGTTATTAACTTCCTCTTAAAGGAATTCTTGCTATTACAGTTTCTCCAGCAAGCACTCTGTGTCCTTCTTTAACGCAGAGTTCTGCATTTTCAAGAGGAAAAAGAATATCGACTCTTGAGCCAAATTTAATTATTCCTATGGGATCGCCTGCAACCACTTCATCTCCAGGAAGCACAAAACCTTTTATTCTCCTTGCAAGCACCCCTGCTATTTGAACAACCCACACAGGAATTCCATCCTCTCTTTCTATAAGATAAACCTGTTTTTCATTTTTTGCACAGGCATCCTGTAAAAAGGCTGGTAGCTTCTGTCCTTTAAAATAAGCGACTTTTTTTATTCTTCCTGTAACCGGGCTTCTATTTATGTGCACATCCCAGAGTCTCATAAATATACTTACTTTCCAGAGAGGTTCTGGATAAAGATCAGGTTCTTTTTTTATTTCACATTCGAACACCTTTCCATCTGCAGGAGAAACAAGATATTCAGGATTTAAAACGGGTTCTCTTCTTGGATTTCTGAAAAAATAAAGATTAAAAAGACTTAAACCCAGTCCAGCAATAGCCAGTTTTTTCTTTCTGAAAAGACTCATACACGCTGAAAAAATAGCAGGATACAGAATCCAGGGCTTCCCTTCTCTGTGTATCATTTTTAACTCCTGTGTAAAGATTTTACACTTGGAAAAAGGTCTTCGTTTGTGTGAGGTAAAAATAGAGCAGCAGTATAGTAGTCCATATATCTTGGATGATTGGAAAGTTCCACATGGGTCATCATTTTTGCAATCTCGTGCACTTTTAGAAAGTTTTCTTTATATAATAAAGCCTTTTTTGCTCCTTGTAAACTGGTATTTCCCAAAAAATAAAATTTTTCTCTTGGAAGATCAGGAAGAAGTCCTATGGTAATTGCCTCTTCGAGATCTATAAAACTTCCAAAAGTTCCAGCAAGAAAGACCCTTCCCAGATCGTTTAAACTCAACCCCACAGATTCAAGAAGAATTTGATATCCTGCAAACATTGCTCCTTTTGCACGAATAAGGTTTTCTATATCTGCTTCTGTAAAAACAATGTCCTGCCCTGTTGCAGAATTTTCTTTCCACACGAGAACATACTCCCATCCATTTTCCCCTTCTCTTATTCTCGGATGTTTTAAGTCTCTCCTAAACTTTCCAGCTTTATCTATTAATCCGGTGATAAAAAGATTTGCAAGGAGAGAAATAATTCCGGATCCACAGAGTCCCTTGGGTTTTCTTCTCCCTATGGTGAGGATCATGGGTTCGTAGGTAGAAGGATTAATACTAACTGCTTCTATTGCTCCAATAGTTGCTCGCATTCCGTGTTTTATTCCGCCTCCTTCAAAAGCAGGACCTGCAGAACACGCTGCACACATCATAAATTCTTTATTTCCTATAACAATCTCCCCGTTTGTTCCAAGGTCTATAAACAGGGTTAATTCTGGTTCTTCAGCAAGAAGAGATGCCATAACACCTGCTGTAATGTCTCCTCCTACATAACTTGCAACGCAGGGTGAAAGAATAACCACTGCTCCGTCTCTCAACTTCCATCCCAGTTTTTCAGCAGGAACAAGGGGAAACTCCACAGTTGCAGGAACATAAGGATACTCTCTTAAAAATCTCGGTTCAACTTCAAGAAAAAGATGACTCATGACCGTGTTTCCTGCAACAGAAACAATTCCTACATCCTCTATGCTTCTCCCTGCAACTTTAACAAGTTCAAGCATCAGTTTATAAAGTCTCTCCCTTACTTTTTCTCCAAGAATTTTAAGCCTTCCTTCTTTTTTGGCAAATTCTATTCTGCTTATTACATCTTCGCCATAGCTTATCTGAGGATTGTAGTCTGAAGTCTGGGCAAGGGTTTTTCCAGAAGCTAAATCCACGAGCTCAAGCTGAAGTGTGGTTGTTCCAAGGTCTATAGCCACACCAAGAGCCACTTCAGAATTAACTCCTGCTTTTACATCTCCAACAAATTTATATCCTGTCCTTGGATCTTCGTAAATACTTACATTTACTTTAAAATCCCCATTTCTCAATTCGTGGGGGAGCTTTCTGAGGGTGTCAAGTCCTATGTTCAGATTTTTAAAACCTTTTTGAAAAAGTGCTCTTTTAAGCCTCAACCAGTCAGAAGTGTTGTCTTCTATGGTCGGTTTTTCAAGAGAAAGTAGAGAAGTCTGATAAACAGGATCCGGTGGTCCTTCTTCTCTTTTTCTCAAAAAAGCAGAGGCAAACTTTTTTGGCTTTCTAAAAAGGGCTTTTCTGTCAACCTCACTTTCAACAGGGATTCTTATAACGACATCCGTGAGAGGAATAAGGGTGCAGGCTTTGTAAAAATTACCCTCGATTATTTCTCCTTTTACCTTTCCTTCCTCCACTATTACCTTACACTTATTGCAAACCCCCATCCCTCCACAGGAGGCATTTATATGAATACCGGATCTCATGGCAGTTTCTATCACAGTCTCTCCAGACTGATTTTCAACTTCTACATTATAGGGTAAAAACTTTATTTTAGGCATACTTTAAACCCCCTCTGACTTTAAAATTTTGTTTATTCACTCTTGATAACCTCTTTTAATTTGATAACATTTTAAAAAATTCCAAGAAAATTGAAAAGATTTTCACAAACAAATTTTATCAACACTTTTAAAAATGGGAAGTCCAGACGGTAAAAATATGGTAAAAAGATGGAAAATAAAAGTTGCGGATAAAGAGGATGTAGAAAAATTTGTTGAAGGTTATGTGTGTGCCTATAAAGATCTTGAAGATTATAAATATAGAACCCGAAGGGAAGTAAAAAATTACTTTAAATGGCTTTTTAAGAGAGATCCTGAAGGTATTTTTATTATGGAAGAAGATGGAAAACTTGTTGGAATAGTTGCCTGTGATTCTAACTGGGTAACAGAAAAAGGACGTGTTCTTGAGATACACGAACTTTTTGTTCTTCCTGAATATAGAGGAACAGGAGCAGGAGAAAAGCTTCTGGACATAGCTCTCGGATACGCAAAGAAAAAAGGACTTAAAAAAGTAATGCTCTGGGTTGGAAAAGGTAATGAAAGAGCTATAAGGTTTTACAAAAAAGAAGGATTTAAAATAGTTGGGGAGCAGGGAAAATGGTTGAGAATGGAGAAGTCCTTGGATTATTAAAAACCCTGTGTGAGATAGAATCTCCAAGTAAAAAAGAGGAAAAAATTAGGAAGTTTGTAAAAGACTATTTAAGTGAAGCAGGATACAAAGTTGTGGAAGGAGAATATTTTCTTGCGGTAGAAGGAGAAACAGAGCTTATAATAGCGACGCATCTTGACACCGTGCCTGTTAAGAGGAAATTTGATTATGATGGATGTTTTGCTTGGGGAACAGGTGTTTGCGACACAAAAGGGAGTCTAACCGCTATTTTGGTTACTGCAAAAAAGAAAAAGTTTAAGCACGGTCTTGCGCTTTTTTGTGATGAAGAGGAGGACGGGCTTGGTTCAAAGGAATTTGCCCAAAAATGGGATAAAGGAAAATATATAATTGTGATGGAACCCACTGAGTTAAAGATTGCTAATAGGCACTGGGGAAGTTTTGAGCTTTATGTAGAAGTAAAGGGAAGGACAGCTCATGGAGCACATCCAGAAGCCGGAGTAAATGCTATAGAAAAAGCCTTTGAGCTTTTTAATGTCCTTAAAAACAGAGGTTTTAAACTTAACACTTTAAAGATTGAAGGAGGTGGAGAGGAGTATGTGATTCCGGATAGGTGTGAGGTTAAGTTTGAGATTTTTCTTGAGCCAGAGGAAGGGCTTGAAAAGGTGATTTCTGAGGTAGATTTTGTTAAAAATCTTGGAGAAATAGAGATTGAGCATGCTTATAGTGGATATGTAAGCAGAGAAGTTGATAAAATACTTGAGGGGGCTTTAAGAAGGGTAGGGGAGGAGGTCAGGTATTGTGAAATGAGATCCTGGACAGATGCTCTTAATTTGAAGGAGAGGTTTGATGTGGTTGTCTGGGGACCCGGAAGTCTTCCTGATTGCCATACTGAAAGAGAAAAAATAAAAATTGAGGAAATTTTAAAAGCCTGCAGGGTGCTTGAAGTCTTGTAAAAAATAATAAATATATTATAATAAAAAAGGAGATGCGCCCGTAGCTCAACAGGACAGAGCACTGGGCTACGAACCCAGAGGTTGCAGGTTCGAGTCCTGCCGGGCGCGTTCTTTAATTTTAAATCTCTTTTTTCAATCTTTCGAGAAGTTCCGGAGAGATTTTAAATGAATGCTTGCTTTCTGGAAAAATCCCTTCTTTAACTTCTTTTAGATAGTTTTCTATAGCTTCTTTAAACATGTTAAAACCATTTACAAAAGTTTTTACAAATTTTGGTCTCATTTCAGGGAAAAGTCCTACTACATCGTGAAACACAAGGATTTGTCCATCTGTATAGGGTCCGGCACCTATTCCTATGGTAGGAATATTAATACTTTCTGTAATAATTCTGGATAATTCAGCAGGGACACACTCCAGAATTATGGCAAAAGCCCCGGCGTTTTCCAGAGCTTTTGCATCTTCAAGAAGTTTTCTGGCTGTTTCTATATCTTTACCCTGAACTTTAAGTCCTCCAAGTTCCATGCTTCTCTGAGGTGTAAGTCCTATGTGTCCAAGAACAGGTATGCCTGCTTCAACAATTGAAGAAATAAGTTCTGCAACTTCGCTTCCTCCTTCAATCTTAACTCCATGACATCTTCCTTTTTTAATAAAAAGCCCTGCATTATATATAGCAGTTTCACGAGATACCTGATAGGAAAGAAAAGGCATATCTCCTATTCTTAAAACATCCGGAGCTCCACGGCTCACTGCTCTGCAAAAAATTAACATCTCATCCATTTCCACAGGATATGTATCCTCGTATCCAAGCATTACCATACCTGCAGAATCTCCTATTAAAATAAAATCAACTCCTGCTGATTGTGCAAGTTTGGCAGATGTGTAATCATAGGCAGTAATTCCCACTATTTTTTCTTTGCCTTTTTTTTCTGCAAGTTTTCTGGGACTCAACTTAAAGAGAGACATCTTCTTCCTCCGTTTTTTTTTGAATTATTATAACAGAAAAATTAAGATTTTAGTAAGATTTTTTAAATTTTAAAGCGAGATTAATATGTTGGTTAAAAAGTAGAAAGCCGGTTTGGGAATTAAGTATAAAGGTGTTATTCATTTAGGAGGTGCTTGACAAAAGATAAAGTTTTATTAAATTTAAGGGGAAAAATAAAAAAAGGAGGGAGTGGAGTGCCACATCACAAGTCAGCGAAAAAAGCTTTAAGGCAGAGTGAAAAGAGAAGGTTGAGAAACAGGATGTTTAAGAGCAGGGTGAAGACCGAGATAAAAAAATTTCTTGCTTATTTAAATCAGGGGGATCTTGAAAAAGCAGAGGCTCAGCTTAGACTTGCTCAAAGTCTTCTTCACAAGGGTGTAAATAAGGGTATTTTTCACTGGAGAACTGCAGGGAATAAGATTTCCAAGTTATTTATCAAGTTTAATAGAGCTAAGGAAAAGATCCAGGCAGAATCAGTTCAGGCTCAATAAGGGGATTGATCCGGGGATGTAGCTCAGTGGGAGAGCGCAGCCTTCGCAAGGCTGAGGTCGGGGGTTCGACTCCCCCCATCTCCACCTCTCAAACATATATGGAGGTAAATATGAAAAGTCTTAAAGGCACACAAACAGAAAAAAATCTTGTAATTGCTTTTGTAGGAGAATCGCAGGCAAGAAATCGTTATACTTTTTTTAGCTCGGTAGCCAAAAAAGAAGGTTATGTTCAGATTGCTCATATTTTTGAAGAGACTGCAAATCAGGAAAAGGAGCATGCAAAAAGGCTTTTTAAGTTTCTTGAAGGAGGAGAAGTGGAAGTTACGATAACTGTTCCTGCAGGTAAAATAGGAAATACTCTTGAAAATTTATTAGCTTCAGCAGAAGGAGAAAAATACGAGTGGGAGAAGATGTATCCTGAATTTGCAGAGATAGCAGAGAAAGAAGGTTTTAAGGAAATCGCAGATGTATTCAGGGCAATAGCTGTGGCTGAAGCTTTTCATGAAAAAAGGTTTAGAAAACTTGCGGAAAATCTTAAAGGAGACAGGGTTTTTAAGAGAGAGGAAGAGGTTGTATGGAGATGCAGGAATTGTGGATACATTCACAGAGGTAAAGAAGCTCCTGAAAGATGTCCTGCATGTGCGCATCCCAGAGATTACTTTGAATTGATTTGTGAAAATTTTTAAAAAACAATTTAGATTTTACTTGACAAAAAAGGATTTTAGATTATTTTTAAAAAGGGTGAGGGGAGAGGTCAGGGTTCCCCGGTAGCTCAATTGGCAGAGCATCGGGCTGTTAACCCGAGGGTTGCAGGTTCGAGCCCTGCCCGGGGAGCCATTATCTCTTAAAAATCTTCAGAATTATCAGAATGAAATTTTTAATTCATTCTTTATTATGTTTGTTTCTGAACCTGTAACCTTTAAAAATCTTTTTTCTGCTTCATTGTGTATTAAAAATTATCAATTAAAGGAGTGGAAATTATGGAAAAAACAGCCACTGAAACTCAATTAGATACCACACTTTCTTCTCCAGTATATCTTTCTGAACTTCGCAAACATACACTTTCTGAGCTTTATTCCATAGGAGAAAAACTCGGTATAGAAAATATTTATAATTACTACAGAAAATCGGATGTTATATACCAGATTATAAGCAATCTTTTAAATCGGGGTATAGAAATTGTAGTTGAAGGAGTGCTTGAGGTTCTTTCTGAAGGATTTGGTTTTTTAAGATTTAACGACTATAATTATCTTCCAAGTTCAGAAGACATTTATGTTTCTCCTCCTCAGATAAGGAAATTTGGTTTGAAAACAGGAGATACCATAATTGGATATATTCGTCAACCAAAAGAAGGAGAAAAATATTTTGCCCTTGCCAAAATCGAAAAAATAAATTACCTCCCTCCTGAAGTGGTAAGAACAAGAACTCCTTTTGATCATCTTACTCCTGTGCATCCCAATAAATGGCTTAAACTCGAAACAACTTCTGATAATTTTTCCACCAGAATAATAGATCTTTTTGTTCCTATTGGAAAAGGACAGAGAGGGCTTATTGTTGCTCCACCCCGCACAGGTAAAACCGTTTTACTTCAAAATATAGCAAATGGAATAGTTCAGAATCATCCTGATATTCATCTTATAATTCTTCTTATAGATGAAAGGCCAGAGGAAGTAACTGAAATGCAGAGAATAGTTCCCCGAGCAGAAATAGTGAGTTCTACTTTTGATGAACCTCCTCAGAAACATACTCAGGTGGCTGAAATAGTCATAGAAAAAGCTAAAAGATTGGTTGAATGTAAGTATGATGTGGTTATACTTCTTGACAGTCTTACCCGTCTTACAAGAGCCTATAATGTAGTTGTGCCTTCAAGTGGAAAATTGCTTTCAGGAGGAATTGATGCAAATGCCCTTCATAAACCAAAAAGATTTTTTGGAGCAGCAAGAAATATAGAAGAAGGAGGGAGTCTTACCATTATAGCAACATGTTTGATAGACACAGGAAGTAGAATGGATGAGGTGATTTTTGAAGAATTTAAAGGAACAGGAAATTTGGAAATAGTTCTGGACAGGAGACTTGCTGATAGAAGAGTCTGGCCTGCAATAGATATACACTTGAGTGGAACCAGAAAAGAAGAACTTCTTGTTCCTCCTGAAATTTTACACAAAGTATGGCTTCTGAGAAAAGTTCTTGCTCCTTTAAATCCTGTAGAATGTATGGAATTTTTACTTGAAAAAATGAAAGACACCGAAAATAACGAAGAATTTTTGAGTAAAATGAATCAATAAACAGTGCTTCTTTTGTAAGGTTTTTCTCTTTTAAGTTCTTTCCTTTTAATCCATAGAAATGTCTGGCAGAAAACCCGGGAAATTTTATCTTTTCGAAAAAACTTGTAAAAATAAAAAATTAAGGTATGGTTAATTTAGAAAAAATTTTAACGGGAGGAGTATGCAGAATGAGAGTAGAGGTGCAGGACTTAAGTGAAGTGGAAAAACTTTTAAAAATCGAAGTGCCTTCAGAAACAGTTAACAAAATTTTTCAAAAAGTTGTAAATGACTTTAAAAAAAGGGCTAAAATTAAAGGATTTAGAGAAGGAAAAGTTCCTGTGTATCTTGTTAAAAAACTTTTCCAGGAAGAAATAGAAGAATCAAGTAAGGAAAAAATAATAGATGAAACTCTGGCAGAAGCAGTAAAACAAAGTAAGTTAACGCCCTTGCTTGATCCTCAGCTCGAAGATTTTGGAGAACTAAAAGAAAACGAAAGTTTTGTGTATTCAGTAAGACTTGAAGTAAGACCTGAATTTGAATTAAAAAAAGAAGATTACATAGGAATTGAAGTGGAAAAAGAAAAAGTAAAAGTAAATGAAGAAGAGGTGGAAAGAATATTAAGGGAAATAGGATACAATCTTGCAGAACTTGAGATTAAAGAAGGAGAAATAGAAGAAAGAAATATAGCAATTATAAATTTTGTTGCTTATGATGAAGAAGGAAAAGAGATTCCGGGTCATAAAGCAGATGCTCTGGTTGTGGATGTTGGAACCGGTGAATTTAATAAAGAAATAGAAAAAAATCTTATTGGTAAAAAGAAAGGAGATGTTTTTCAGGTGGAAGTAAAATACGAAGAAGAAGGACTCAATCCTCTGCTTGCAGGCAAGAAAGTTGTTTATCACATAGAAGTAAAGGAAGTGATGGAAAGGAAATCCGTGGAATTAACAGACGAGAGGATAAAAGAACTTTCTCTGGGGTTTAATACTGTTGAAGAATTAAGAGAGAGAATAAGAAACAGACTTAAAGCAGAAAAGGAAAGAACCATACAGGCAATGTTTAGAGAACGCCTTCTTGAAAAGATACTTGAGAAAGTGGATTTTCCCGTGCCTCAAAGATATGTGGAACTGAAACTCAATCAACTTGTGGAGAAGTTTCTTGAAGGACTTGAAAGAGACGGCTATAGCTCTGCTAAAATGAATCTTTCCATAGAAAAGTTAAGAGAAAAATTAAAACCTGTGGCAGAGAAACAGGCAAAAGAAGAACTTATACTTGAAAAAATAGCAGAGCTTGAGAACATAGACATTCCTGAGGAGGAAGTTGAAAAAGAGGTTGAAACTCTGGCAAAAGGGCTTAAAATTTCTAAGGATAGGGCTCGTAGTATAGTTTATTTTAACATATTACCAAAAAGACTTGCAGAAAAAACCTTACAATTTCTGGAAGAAAACGCAAAAGTTATAGAAAAGGAACCTGCTGAAAAAACTACTGAAGAAGAGAAAACTGCCGAAGAAAAGAAAGCCACTGAGGAGAAAGGAGAATAATTCATGAGCTATTACATTCCCATAGTTATAGAGCAAACAGGAAGAACAGAAAGAGCTTTTGACATATATTCAAGGCTTTTAAAAGAAAGAATAATTTTTATAGGTTCTGAGATAGATGAGCATGTGGCAAACCTTGTGATTGCTCAGCTTCTTTATCTTGAAGCAGAAGATCCTGAAAAAGACATAATGCTTTACATAAATTCTCCTGGTGGACTCGTTACAGCAGGGCTTGCTATTTATGACACAATGCAATACATCAAACCGGATGTATGCACGATATGTGTTGGTCAGGCTGCAAGTATGGCAGCTGTTTTGCTTTCTGCAGGAACCAAGGGGAAAAGATATGCCCTTTCCCACTCGAGAATCATGCTTCATCAACCTATAGGAGCTTTTAAAGGGCAGGCAACTGAAGTTGAAATCCAGGCTAAGGAAATTCTGAGACTAAGAGAAATTCTTAACGAAATACTTTCTCATCACACAGGACAGCCCAAGGAAAAAATTAAAGAAGATACTGAAAGAGACTTTTATATGTCAGCTAAAGAAGCCATGGATTACGGTATAATAGACAAAATTCTCACTAAAAGAGAAGAAACAGAAGAGGTGAAAAATGAGGATTAAGAAGGAAGAACCAAGGTGTTCTTTTTGTGGAAGATCTCAAAGCGAAGTAAAAAAACTTATAGCAGGTTCTTCTGCTTATATCTGTAACGAGTGTGTGGAACTCTGTAACGAGATTCTGGAAGAAGAATACGAAAGAATGGAAGGATATGAAGATTCTTCCGGTATTCCAAAGCCTGCCGAGATTAAGGCTTATCTTGATCAGTATGTCATAGGGCAGGAAAGAGCAAAAAAAATACTCTCTGTAGCTGTATATAATCACTATAAGAGAGTTGAATATCAAAAAAACAACGCCAGAAAACTTAAGGATGTAGAACTTCAAAAGACGAACATTCTTCTTATAGGACCCACTGGTTGCGGAAAGACCCTTCTTGCTCAGACACTGGCGAAATTTTTGAAAGTTCCTTTTACAATAGCTGATGCAACTCCTCTTACAGAAGCAGGTTATGTTGGAGAGGATGTGGAAAACATTCTTCTTTATCTTCTGCAAGCAGCAAACTTTGACCTCGAGCTTGCTGAAAAAGGGATAGTTTACATAGACGAGATTGATAAAATTGCTAAAAAAACTGACAGCCCATCTATTACAAGAGATGTTTCAGGAGAAGGTGTTCAGCAGGCACTTCTTAAAATTCTTGAAGGCACAATAGCAAATATTCCTCCTAAAGGCGGAAGAAAGCATCCCCAGCAGGAATATATCAGAATGGATACTAAAAACATCTTATTTATATGCGGAGGAGCTTTCGTAGGACTTGACGAAATTATAAAAAGAAGACTTGGTAAAGGATCCATAGGATTTGGAGCAGAAATAAAACAGACAAGAAATCTCACACTTGGGGAAATACTTTCTCAAGTTCAACCAGAAGACCTGATTAAATACGGTTTTATTCCTGAATTTGTGGGAAGACTCCCTGTTATTGCAACCCTTGACGAGCTTACGGTTGACGATCTGGTTAAAATTCTCGTAGAACCAAAAAATTCCGTTATCAAACAGTATCAAAAACTCCTTGAAATGGAAGGAGTTGAACTTAAGTTTACAGAAGGTGCTTTAAGAGCAGTTGCAGAAGAAGCTGCAAGAAGAAAAACAGGAGCAAGAGGACTCAGATCCATAATAGAGGAGGTTATGATAGAGGTTATGTATGAAATTCCATCCATGCGGGATGTAAAAGAATGTATAATTACAGAGGAAGTAATCTTGAAAAAAGAAAGACCCATCTTAACTTTTAAAAGTAAAAAAATAAAAGAAGGATAAGAGGTGGTTATGTTGAGAGAAGAATTAAAAGTATTACCACTTTTACCACTTAGAGAAATAGTTGTGTTTCCCAATACAGCAGTGCCCTTGTTTATAGGAAGGGCAAAAAGTATAATGGCAATAGAAAAGGCTTATGAAACAGATAAACTTCTTTTTCTTTCTGCCCAGAAGGATGCAAAGATAGATGTTCCCACAGAGGAGGACATTTATAAAATAGGAACTATATGCAGAATTATTCAGCTTCTCAAACTTCCTGATGGAACTTTAAAAATCCTTGTTGAAGGACTTAATCGTGGAAGAATTGTAAGATTTTTACCAAATCCGGATTATTATCTGGTAGAAGTTGAACCGAGAACCGAGGTTATAGAAACTGATGTTGAAACAGTTGCTCTTTTGAAGCTCTGTAAAGAAGCTCTTGAAGAATATGCCCACTACAACAAGAAGCTCGGGCACGATATAATAAACAATTTACTTACACTTGAGGATCCTTCTGAATTTTCAGACAGACTTTCTGCAATTCTTGGACTTAAGCTTGAACAGAAACAGAGACTTCTTGAAACCATAAGCGTTAGAAAGAGACTTGAGATTTTACTTAACTTTCTGCGTGGTGAAATAGAGATTATAAAGACCGAGGCGAGGATTCGTGAGAGAGTAAAGAGACAGATGGAAAAGACCCAGAGGGACTATTATCTCCACGAGCAGATGAAAGCCATTCAGAAAGAGCTCGGAGAAAGGGAAGACGGAAGAGGCGATCTTGCAGAACTTGAAAAGAGAATTAAGAAAAAGAAACTTCCCAAACAGGTAGCAAGCATAGTAAGAAAGGAATTTAAGAAGTTATCTTTAATGTCTCCGATGTCTGCAGAAGCTACAGTAGTAAGAAATTACATAGACTGGTTACTTAGTCTGCCCTGGTATGAAAAAACAAAAGACAATATAGACCTTGATAAGGTTGAAGAACTTTTGAATAAAAATCATTATGGACTTGAAAAACCCAAGCAGAGAATAATTGAGCATCTTGCTGTTCAGAAGCTGACTAAAAAGATAAAAGGACCTATTTTGTGTTTTGTTGGACCTCCTGGAGTTGGAAAGACATCTCTTGCAAAGTCCATAGCAGAGGCTATAGGAAGGAAGTTTGTAAGGATTTCTCTTGGAGGAGTGAGGGACGAGGCAGAGATAAGAGGACATAGAAGAACTTATGTTGGGGCTCTTCCTGGAAAAATCATTCAGGGAATGAGAAAAGCAGGAACCATAAATCCTGTTTTTTGTCTTGACGAGGTTGACAAAATAGGAACTGACTTTAGAGGAGACCCTGCAGCAGCACTTCTTGAAGTGCTTGATCCTGAACAGAACCACAGCTTCCAGGATCACTACCTTGAGGTAGAATACGACCTCTCCAAGGTTCTCTTTATTACAACTGCAAATACCCTTTACACAATTCCTGCTCCGCTTCTTGATAGAATGGAAATAATAGAACTTCCTGGATATACAGAAGAAGAAAAACTTGAAATAGCCAAGAACTATCTCTTACCGAGACAGCTTTCTGCCCATGGATTAACCAAAGAGCAGGTGCCAATTGATGACGACATTATTCTTGAAATCATCAGAAAATATACGAGAGAAGCAGGAGTAAGAAATCTCGAAAGAGAGCTTGCAACTATTTGTAGAAAAGTTGCTAAAGAAGTGGCTAAAAATCCAGAGGCATTTAAACCTTTTAAGATAACCATTTCAAAACTTGAAGAATTTCTCGGTGTTCCAAAGTATAGATACGGAGTTGCAGAAGAGAAACCACAGGTAGGTATTGCAACAGGTCTTGCCTGGACAGAGACAGGAGGAAGCCTGCTTCAGATAGAAGCAGTAATTATGCCTGGAAAAGGGAATCTTCAAATAACTGGAAAACTTGGAGATGTCATGCAGGAGTCTGTTCAGGCGGCAATGAGTTATGTTAGATCCATAGCATTACAGCTCGGATTGCCTCTTGAATTTTACAAAAAGATAGACATCCATGTGCATGTTCCAGAAGGAGCAATTCCAAAGGATGGACCAAGTGCTGGAATTACCATAGCTACTGCAATAGTTTCCGCTCTACTTAAAATACCTGTTAAAAATACAGTTGCAATGACAGGAGAAATAACCCTTAGAGGAAGAGTTTTACCCATAGGTGGACTCAAGGAGAAACTTCTTGCAGCTATAAGAGGGGGAATAAAGACAGTTCTTATTCCAAAGGAAAATGAAAAAGACCTCAAGGAGATAGACGAGAAGATAAAGAATAAACTTGAGATAATCCCTGTGGAAAGTATGGATGAGGTATTGAAGAGAGCACTTGTTCTTGAAGATCCAGAGTCTCTGTTTAGAGAAGCTCCTACTCTTGATGTGTGGAAGCTCGTTGAACTTCAGGAAAAGGTGCAGGAAGGAAAGGAATCTTCTCTTCCCATTGAGCATTGAGTTGATTAAAACTATTTTATGGAACTGGATGTTTGTGGTTCAGGGGCACTTAACTGGGATATTTTTTTCCGGGTTGAATCCCTTTCCCAGCTACCTTTAAAAACTGCATCTCCTGGAAGTGAAATAGTTCTTCCCAGAAAAGAGTTTCTTTTTCTTCTTGAATATCTCTACAAAGCAGGTGAATTTCTGTTTGAAGGTGGTGGGGGGTCTTCTGCCAATACTATATTTGCCCTTGGAATATGGGGTTTTAAATGTGCCTTTTTTTCTATAACAGGAAAAGATGAATTTGGCAAAAAGATCTTAAAAGAATTCGAAAAAGCAGGCATTTCCACAGAGTATATATCCCAAAAAGGCAAAACAAGTCTTGCACTAATTATACTGGATGAAAAAAAAGACAGATTTATAGTGGTTTCTCCAGGAGATTGCGAAAATTATATTTGTGAGATATTAAAAAGAGAAATTCCAGAGCCAATGTTATGGCATTTTTCTTCTTTTGCAAGTTCTTATGGACAGGAATTTCAGAAAGAGCTTTTAAAAAAAGTTAAAAAGAAAAGTAAAATCTCATTTGATCCTGGAGAAATTTATGCTAAAAAAGGAAAGTCCTTTTTTATTCCTTTTGTTAAATTCTGTAAGTTTTTTTTTATTACTCAAAAGGAACTTGAGCTTTTTTCTTTTTCACCCGAAGAACTGTTTGATCTGGGTGTGGAAAAGATATTTTTAAAAAAGGGAAAAGAAGGGGCAGAGCTTATAACTCCTGAGAAAAAAATTATTGAAAGTGCTGTAACAATTAAAGAAGTGATTGACAACACAGGAGCAGGAGATTACTTTAATGCAGGGGTTATTGCTGGGACTTTAATGGGATTGGAAGACGAAAAAATTTTAAAGCTTGGAATTTATTCTGCAGGATTGAGTTTGAGAAGTTATGGAAGATCAGGTTGTATGAGTAAAAAAGAGTTTGAATTTTATGTAAATTTGTTAAAATAAAACTCAGAAGATTCTGGATTTTTACATAGAGGTTTAAAAAGAGGTGAAAATAAGAGAAATTTTGCCGGAAAATCTGGATTTTCTTTTCAAAAAATTTTCTGAAAAGTCTCTTTATTCTGATGTTTATGTGGAAAGGAAGGAAACTTTTCGTGTTGTTCTTGAGCCGGGCAGGATTGAGGAACTTCACTGGGGTGAAGACTCAGGTATAAACTTCAGAAAGATATGTCCTGATTTTGAAACCATTTCAAGATTTACTTCTGTTCTGGATTCTGATTTTCTTGAAGAATTTATAAGGGGTAAGGAAAGTGCAGGATTTGTAAAATCAGGCAAAGTTTTAAGAGATAGTCTGGACCTGGATATTTTTAAAGATAGATTTGAATTTTTAAAGGAACTTGAGGAAGAAATAAAAAAGAGATTTGGTGGACTCAGGCATTATCAAATAGGTCTTACAGAGCAGAAAAAGGAGATTTTTATTTTAAATTCTGAAGGGGGTGTGATTGAGGAGGAGAGATTTTATTTTAGAATAGGAGCAGTGGTTGTGGTGGAAAGAGGTGACAGGCTGGAGAGGGGATACGAGGTTAAGGGATTATGTTTGCCATTTGAAAAGGCAATAAAATTAAAGGAGATTAAAGAAGTTCCTGTAAGGGCATGCAGGCTTGCAGAAATTATGCTTGAAGCTAAAAAAGCACCTGCAGGGGTTATGCCTGTGGTTCTTGCTGGAGAAGCTGGTGGAACCATGATTCACGAAGCAGTAGGACACGGTCTTGAAGCAGATCATGCAGAAGAAGGACTATCTGTTTATTCTGGAAAAATTGGAGAAAAAGTTGCAAGCTCTTTGATTACTGTGGTTGATGATGCAACTCTTTCAGAACTTTACGGAAGTTATAAGTTTGATGACGAGGGGACACCAGCATGTAGGGTGGTTCTTATAGAAAGAGGTATTTTAAGAAATTTTCTTTATGATAGAAAAACAGCTTTGAAGTATGATAAACAGAGTAATGGACATGGGAGGAGGCAGGATTTTAGAAATATACCCATTCCCAGAATGGGGAATACTTATATTGAAAAGGGTCCTCATAATGCTGAAGAGATTCTCAGAAGCATAGATAGGGGGCTTCTGGTAAAGAAAATGGGAGGAGGGGAGGTAAATCCCCTTACAGGGGATTTTGTTTTTGAGGTAAGAGAAGGATATTTTATTGAAAAAGGAGAAATTGTCCATCCTGTAAAAGGAGCGACTCTTGTTGGAAATGGTCCCAGGGTTCTTGAAATTATAGATATGGTGGGAGACGATCTTCATTTTGAAGCAGGAATATGCGGAAAGGATGGTCAGAGTGTTCCTGTCTCGGATGGTCAGCCCACTTTAAGAATTCCGGAAATTACTGTTGGAGGTGCGATTTAACTAAAAGCACTTTTTCAGGGGGGAGAAATGTGCGGGATTTTTGGAATTTATGGGGTAAAAGAAGCAGCTAATTATACATATTTTGGACTTTATTCCCTGCAACACAGGGGACAGGAAAGCGCTGGAATGGCTGTATTTGATGGAAAAAAAATAAGAGAGTGGAAGAGTCTTGGTCTGGTGAGCGAGGTTTTTAAGGAGGAAATTTTGAAAGATCTTCCTGGCAGGATTGCAATAGGACATGTGCGATACTCCACCACAGGTTCTTCAATTTTGCAAAATGTTCAACCTTTTTGTGTAAATTTCTCCAGAAAAACCCTTGCCCTTGCTCATAATGGTAATCTTGTAAATGCTTATAATATAAGATGTTCTCTTGAGGAAGAAGGTCATATTTTTCAGACAACCATGGATAGCGAAGTTATAATGCATCTCATAGTCAAGAATTTAAAAAAAGGGCTTGTTGAGGCAGTAACTGAGTGCATGAAGCAGATCAGAGGAGCGTATTCAGTGCTTTTGTTGTGTGAGGACACACTTGTTGCATTTAGAGACCCCTGGGGTTTCAGACCTCTTGCTCTGGGTATTTTAAATGGTGGCTATGTGATAGCATCTGAAACCTGTGCTTTTGATCTTATTTCAGCTCAATATTTAAGAGACATAAATCCCGGTGAAATCCTTGTTATAAACAAAAACGGCATTCAGTCTTATTATCCTTTTGAACAGGATTTTCCCAAAAGCCACTGTATTTTTGAATTTATTTATTTTGCAAGACCGGATAGTTATATTTTTACGAAAAATGTTTATCCCATTAGAAAAAATCTTGGTAAAAATCTCTATAAAGAATGTCCTCTTTCAGCAGATTTTGTTATGCCTTTTCCTGATTCCGGAAATTATGCAGCTATTGGTTATGCTCAGGAAAGTGGTATTCCTCTTGAATTCGGAATGATAAGAAATCACTATGTTGGAAGAACTTTTATTCAACCTTCTCAGAGATTGAGGGATATTTCAGTAAAAATGAAGTTAAATCCTGTGAGAGAAATAATAAAAGGAAAGGAAGTGGTTATAATAGACGATTCTCTTGTAAGGGGAACCACGAGTAAAAATAGACTTAAAAGTATAAAAGATGCAGGAGCAAAGAAAATTCACTTTTTACTTTCCTGCCCACCGATAAAGTATCCATGTTTTTTTGGTATTGATTTTCCTTCTTCTTCGGAACTCATTGCAGGAAGACACAGTGTAGAAGAAATAAGGCGTTATCTTGAAATAGATACTCTTTATTATTTAAGTATAGACGGTCTTCTTGATGCAGTTGGAGATCTGAGAGAAAAGGTGTGTCTTGCCTGTTTTACAGGTAAATATCCTCTTGATGTGGACTTCAGTTTCAGAAAAGACATAGCTGAACTTTAAAATTTTTATTGTGATTTATTTAACAATTAATTGCAAAAAGTAATAAGTGGGGTGAAAATGATATTTGATGATAGATTTAAGGAAGCTTGAAGTATTTGTAAAAGTTTATGAAACTGGGAGTTTTTCCAGGGCTTCCAGGGAGCTTTTTCTTGCTCAACCCACCATTACTCTACACATAAAGTCTCTTGAGGAACAGCTTGGTATTCCTCTTTTTGATCGTCATACCAGAAGAGTAATTCCCACCAAAGCAGGAAGGATTCTTTATAGATATGGCAGGGAGATCTTATTTTTATTAAAAAATCTGGAAAGTGAACTTGAGGCTTTCAGGGATTTCAAAAAGAGTTCTCTTGAAATAGGAGGTAGCACCATACCCGGTCAGTATCTTCTTCCGGGATTGATAAAAAGGTTTAAAGAAGTGTTTCCTGAAGTTTCGGTTTATCTCAAAGTTGGAGATTCCAAGGAAATCGTTGAAAGAGTGGGAAAAGGAGAACTTGAGATAGGAATTGTGGGTGCACTTTTTAAAAACAGTGATTTAGAGTATGTTCCCTGGTATGAGGATAAAATAGTTTTTATAGCACCTCCGGATTTTGAGGAAGAAACCATTTTTCCAGAATATTTATATAAATTACCTGTGGTTAAAAGAGAAGAAGGATCAGGAACCTGGAAGATAGTAAGAGAAACTTTACAGGAAAAAGGTTTACAGATTGAAAAATTAAAAGTGTGTGGAGAACTTGGTTCCACAGAAGCTATTAAAGAAGCTGTTAAAGCAGGACTGGGATTTGGATTTGTTTCTGCCTTTGCAATAGAAAATGAAAAAAAACTTGGTCTTTTAAAAGAAGTGAAAATAAAAGGAGTGGAAATAAAAAGAAAGTTTTATTTGGTGTGGTTAAAAAACAAGCGCTTTACTCCTGTGCTTGAGGATTTTATAAATTTTTTAAAGTCTGTTTAGTTTAAAAGGGTTTTATTTTTTTAACTGCAGGGCTTGTTTTTCTTCTTTTGATAAGATTTTCTCCAAAAAGAACGGTTTTTAACCATTTAAATCCAAACTGAAGGAGTTTTAAATCGTCTTTTTTAATTTCTTTAAGTGTTTTTTCAGGGACTTCAAATATGTCAAGAAATTTACTTTCAAAAACAAAAGATCTAAATCTTTCTGGATTTGTGCTTACCATAAAGAAAAGTTCAAGACTTTTTTCAGGGACTTCCACAGGTCCCAGAGATTCTTTTTTCATTATAATTTCTGCCCATTCTTTAATTGGTTCTTCAAGTTCGGGGATGCCCTGGGATCTACGATACTCCTCTACAGTCATTTCTTTTCCTGAATCCAGCCCCTGACAAAAACCTTCTTTAACCAGATAATAAACTTCCTCGTTTCTTCTTTCGTCTCGATTCCTAAAGAGTCCAAATCCCAGAGGATAATATCTACAGGCAAGAGGTCTAACCTCATAAATTGTGCATCCGCCTTCACTTAAAAAAGGACAGAGTTTTTCTTCTGTCTCTGTCATTTTAAGACGAACTATTGGTAATTTTGCCTTGGGAAGTAAAAAAGGTTCGGTGTATTTAAGAAGAAACTCATCTGTGGTAAGACCAAGCTTATCTCTAATTCTGATTATATCGTAGGGGGTAAGTGGAAGAAAGAGATCCGAACAACAAAGTTTAAAACAGGGAACACCTGGATAACACTGAAAAACTATTTTAGACTTTGAAGTAAGCCGGATAGGAACTATAATTTTATCAGTGCCTCTCAAACTGGTAAGTGCTTCCATCAGACATCTCCTTAAAATTTTTATTTCAATTATACCTTTTAAACTGAGTATTGCAACATAAGAAAGTTTTAAAAATTTGGTTTTAAAATTTTTTTCAATCAATAGGTTTAAAGTTTTTTGCAAAGCTACCGATATAAATATACAGAAAAAGCAAGAAAAAGAAAAAATAAAAGGAGGTGATCAGATATGGCAGTAAGGATTAACTTTAATGAAGCAGCAGCACAAACGCATACTGCGTTAATTAGAAATGAGAGATTTATGAACAAAAGTTTGTTAAGGCTGTCAACAGGTTACAGAATTTTAAGTGCTGCAGACGACTCTGCAGGATTGTTTATTTCTGACATGCTTGATACAGTAGCAAGGGCTTATGATCAGGGTAATAAAAACATTCAAACAGGGATGTCTGCATTGCAGATTGCAGAGTCTGCAGCAGGTCAGATTTATGAAAAGCTTCAGGAAATTTATGTAAGGGCAGAAAACGCTGCAAACGATATTAATGACCCCAATGCCCGTTCAGCACTTCAACAGGAAATCAGAAACTTTGTCGATGTTATTCAGAAAATCGGAACAGATACCGAATATAACGGAATTAAACTTTTAGATGGAACATTTACAGATAAATACATCCACTATGGTCCAAGAATGCAGCAAACTGTAAGACTCAGTATTGACAGTCTTAAGGCAAGGGATCTTGGAGCATACATGATTGCTGCAACCGGTAAAACCAGTTCCAGCAATGTAAGTGCAACTGCTCTTGGAGGAGAATTTGTTCAGGGT
>Ga0256914_1001374_pt1 | contig 22218 bp, 19 predicted proteins | sample HulkmetaG_FD_191571 | JGI IMG/M metagenome (GOLD analysis project Ga0256914, IMG submission 191571) | Hydrothermal chimney microbial communities from Main Endeavour vent field at the Juan de Fuca Ridge, Pacific Ocean - Hulk | ecosystem: Environmental > Aquatic > Marine > Hydrothermal vents ... | reverse complement strand
ACGGTGCGTGGGTCTTTTATATGCCGGTAGCCGCCGGTGAGCTTCCCCGCAAACCCTTTATCCCGCAAAACGGAACCCTTTTCTATTCTCTCGGCATCGACCCCCTGAATTCAGATATTTATGTTTCTGATGCAGTTGATTTCGTTAGCCCGGGAAAGGTTTACCGTTTTTCGGCATCGGGAATTGCAAAAGATACTCTTACGGTAGGCATTATTCCCGGTGATTTCTGTTTTGTGGAATAGAGAGAGTTAACCCTTTTCAACGGTATCGGGTTGTTTTATACCGTCCGGATTGTTTTAAATCATGCCTCTTCAAGCAGTGATGTTAAATTTACAAAATCGTTAACACTCAATTGTTCGGCACGTTTTGCGAAAAGGGGGCTGTCCGGAATGTGTTTGCCGAGAGGTTTCAGGGCATTTCTTAATGTTTTGCGACGTTGATTAAACGCTGTTTTTACAACTTTTATAAAAAAGTGTTCGTCGCAAGGCAAATTTACGGTATTGTTTCGCTTAAGTCTTATAACTGCCGACTTTACTTTTGGAGGGGGGAAAAATACCGTTTCGTTTACCGTGAAACAATATTCCAAATCGAACCACGTTTGAAGCAAAACGCTCAAAATACCGTATGTTTTGTTTCCGGGGCGTGCAATAATACGTTCGGCCACCTCCTTTTGAATCATGCCGGCGACTTCAGTGAAAGTCTCTTTGTGTTCTAAAATTTTAAAGAATATTTGAGACGATATGTTATAAGGAAAATTGCCTATTAGTGCAAGGGGCTCATTGAAAAGCGATTTTAATTCCAGTTTTAAAAAGTCGGTTTCGATAATTGACAGGCGCGGGTCGGTAAAATTGTTTTTAAGATATTCCACCGATTCGGCATCTATTTCGATGAGGGTTATTTTTTTGAAATTTTTTTTAAGAAGCGATTGAGTAAGAATTCCCGTACCGGGACCTATTTCGCATATTTGATGAAAATTTTCCGACACACAGTTTGCAATTTTTTCCGATATGTTTCTGTCTGTCAAGAAGTGTTGTCCGAGGTGTTTTTTAGGACGTACCATTTTTACCGTTTTCCGTTTGTTTTGATAATTTGCGGTAGCGTTTACGTGCTTGGGGCGTAAAAACGCTTTCGGGATATTGTTTCATAATTTTCAGGTAGAGTTTTGCAGCCTCCTTTTTCCTGTTGAGAAAAATCTCTTCGATTTGTGCAGCGGCAAAAAGGGCATCGTCGGCTTTAATGCTTTCGGGATACGAACCGGCGAGTTTGCGGAAAAGGGTATCGGCTTCCCCGTATCGTTTAATTTGTTTTAAAAGTTTGGCCTCTTTGAACAAAGCAAACTGGTACGACACCGGTCCGGGAGCATTGTGCTCTATTTTTTTCAGCCAAAACATTGCCGAGTCGGGGCGGTTTTGTGTAGCGTACAAATCGGCAATGCCGAACTGCCGTATTGTAAACCCCAGGGTGTCTTCCTCTGTAACATCATGAATAAACATCGACATTTCAATGGCATCGTTTGAGATTAGTTTGGATGTGGCTGATTTAAGTATATCGAGTCGTGCTTGTGCCCACTTGTATTCGCCCTGGTAATAAAACAGCATTGCATTTTTAAATTTAGCTTTGTGTCCCAGAGGTTCGTTTTTCAGGTCGAGTTCCACCTGTGAGTAGTATAACGATGCGTCCCAAATCTTTTTTTCGAACATTAATACGTCGCCCATGAGCAGTTTTGCCTTTGCTTTTTCCTTTACGCTTAAATCGGGGATGTTAATTATTTTTTTCAAAAGTTTTTGGGCATCGGCGGGTTTGTCAAGGTAAAATGCTTTGATTTTTGCCAGTTGCAAAACGGTTTCCTCTGTTTCGGGGGTTATCGAAAGTTCATTAATAAATTTCTCTCCGAGGTTGTCTATTTCGGAAAATTTCTCTTTGGATGTTTGAGGATTGTTTTCCGCCCGTATTATTTCCGTGGTGAGCCAACCGGCATAACTTTCGCTGTAGTAATCACTCTCTTTTCCTTTGTTTTTTAAATATTCGAAGGCTTTGGAAGCTATTTCGTATTTTTTATTGTTCAAGGCTATTCTTGCCAGGTTAAAAACTTCCTCTTCGTGGTTTCCGAAACGGCGATCTATGGCACGTGCCTGTCGCAATGCCGTTTCGAAATCTCCGGTTTGCACCGAAAGCCAAAGCAGCAAATCGTTAAAGGCAAAGTTGTCGGGGTGTTTTTGAACTTTCAGCAGAAGTTTCTTTTTTAGCATGCCGCTCAAATCGTTGTCAACATCATATAAGAGAGTGCTTTGCAACCGGTTTTTTACAAGCTGTAAATTATCGGGGTTTTCATCGACATATGCAAGGTAGGCATCGAACATTTTGGCATATTCGCCTGTTAACCTGTATGCGTTGGCACGTTCGAGATTGTACGAATATTTATTGTACGGCATGTGCGATGCTTTTTCGTAAACCTCAATTGCCTCCTTAGCATATCCTTTCGATTGCAAGGCGTTAGCAATATTTATTACCCCGTTTCTGTTTAGAGGAATTTTGTCTATGAGTTTCTTTATTATTTTTTTCGATTTTTTTTTGTTGCCCGATTGTTCCAAAACATAGGCGTAATCAACCGTATAACGGTAATTTTTATCGAATTTTTTACTCTGTTTTTTTGTAAGTTTTATTGCTTCGTCAAACCGTTTGAGGTATATTAAGGAGTTTAGGTAGTAGGAGTAATAATAATAGTAATTTGGTTTTTCGTTGTATAGCTCTTTAAAAAGTTCGGCCGCTTTTTCGTACTGTCCGCCTAAATAGTAGTAACGTGCCAATTTCTCTTTTTGCCGGTGTTGTGCTCCTATGTTAACGGTTTGGTTTTTGTTTCTTAATTTGATAGTTTTTTGGGCATTGATATTCCCGGCAAACAGAAAAAAGGTTGCGAACGAAAACGGCAATATGTAAGATGTTAATTTCATTAGTTAATAATATCGAAACCCGTGTAAGGATGTAATGCTTCCGGAATGGTTATTCCGTCGGCGGTTTGATTGTTTTCGAGCAAAGCCGCCACAATGCGCGGGAGGGCAAGGGCGCTGCCGTTGAGGGTGTGAGCGGTTTGTGTTTTTCCCTCTTTATTTTTAAATCGCAATTTCATGCGGTTTGCCTGATATGTTTCGAAATTGGAAACGGAGCTTACTTCGAGCCAACGTTTTTGAGCTCCCGAAAACACTTCAAAATCGAAAGTAAGAGCCGAGGTAAAGCTAAGGTCACCGCCGCAAAGCCGCAAAATGCGGAAGGGGAGTTCCAGTTTTCTCAACAGGTTTGCTACGTGTTCTTTCATCTCTTCCAGAGTATCATATGAGCGGTCGGGATGTTGAATTTGTACTATTTCTACCTTGTCGAACTGGTGCAACCGGTTCAATCCTCTGACATCTTTGCCGTACGAACCCGCTTCGCGTCTGAAACAATTGGAATAAGCCACATTTTTTACCGGCAAATCTTCCTCTTTTAAAATAACGTTACGGTAAATATTTGTGATGGGTACTTCGGCGGTGGGTATCAAATAGAGTTTGTCTTCGCCCACAAAGTACATTTGCCCCTCTTTGTCGGGCAGTTGTCCCGTACCGAAACCCGAATCTTCATTTATGAGCAAAGGCGGTTGATATTCGAGGTATCCCGCTTTTACGGCTTCATCAAGAAAAAAGTTTATCAAAGCTCTTTGCAACCTGGCACCTTTGCCACGGTAAAAGGGGAAACCTGCACCCGTAACCTTGCTGCCGAGGTCGAAATCTATAATTTGATATTTTTTTGCAAGGTCCCAGTGCATTTGTGCTTTTTGGTCCAAAACAGGCAGTTCGCCCTCTTCGTAAACCACTTCGTTATCGGCATCGCTGTTCCCTTTGGGTACCGAGTGATGTGGAATGTTTGGCAGTTCCACGAGTTTATCGTTCAACATTTTTATAATTTGCTCCTGTTCGGCGCCCAGCTCTTTATTTTTTGCTTTTAGTTTTGAGCTTTTCTCTTTGATTTTTTCAGCCTCATCGCGTTTACCCTCTTTGTACAACAATCCGATTGATTTGGCAATTTTATTTGCTTCGGCAAGGTTGTCGTCCAACTCCTTCTGCAATTTTCTACGCCGTTCGTCAAGCTCTATTATTTCATTTACAATGTTTTCGGCATCGAAATTTTTTATTGCCAGTGCGGCAATAACATTCTCTTTATCGTTTCTTATTCTTTGTAATTCAAGCATAACAATTTTTTTTGCAAAGGTATAAAAGATATGTTTTAAAGGTTAAAAGCCGCGGTATTAGAATTAAGTTTGGGGTTTCTGTTTTTTTTATAATTTTATCAAAAATTTTTAACGGCGATGTCGATACACGATTTCAATGAGATAAGGCCTTATTCCGGAGACGAAATCAAGGAAGCCATAAAACGCATAGTAGAGGCTCCGGAGCTTGAAGCGGTGGCAAATTTTCTTTTGCCCGGAGAGGATTTGGAGAAGTTGAAGGAGGGGATAAGGAGTTCGAAGACAAAACACGAATTTCAGATTAACCTGATGGACAAGGTGATGCGGGCTATTGCCGCCAGATATACCGACGGAATAACTTCCGAAGGGATAGAAGATTTGGAAACCGGTGAAGCGTCGCTGTTTTTGGCAAATCACCGCGACATTATTCTCGACTCCTCTTTTTTGGCCATGTTGATGTTGGAAAAGGGGTACAAAACCAGTGAAATGACATGGGGCGATAACTTGATGGTAACACCTTTTATAGTGGATGTGGGAAAAGTAAACGGAATGATAACCGTTTTCAGGGATGGTACGCCGCGGGAGTTGTTGAAAAATTCGCAGCGGTTGTCGGCATACATACGTAATGCCATTGTGGAAAGAAAAGAGTCGGTATGGATAGCGCATCACAAAGGGAGGGCAAAAGACGGGAATGACAAAACCGACGTGAGCGTCATAAAAATGTTATTGCTTTCGGGCGAAAATTCACCCAAGGAGAAATTGTTGGAACTTAATATAAGAACCGTAACCATTTCGTACGAATGGGAACCGTGCGATGCCCGTAAAGTGAATGAGTTATATCACTCCAAAAACAAGGTTTACGTTAAAGATAAAATGGAGGATTTGGAAAGCATAATAGGGGGTGTTCTTGCCCCGAAAGGGAGGGTACATTTGGTAATGAGCAAACCGCTTACGGATAAGATAAAAGAGGTTCCCGGCAACCTGAATACCAACGAAACGGCGGCAAAAGTTGCCGAAATTGTAGATTTGCAAATAAACAGGGATTATAAATTGTGGCCGTCAAATTACCTTGCTTACGATATTTTGAACAAAAGTTCGCGGTTTGCCGTCAAATACGGCGACGACGTAAAAGACAGACTGGAAGAGCGTTATAAGAACACTGTTAAACTTGTTGGAATTGATAATAGGGAGATTAGAGACCTTTTCTTAACTATTTATGCAAATCCGGTGGCTAACAAGTTGAAAAACGGTTTTTTGTAAAAATGGGTTTGGCGGCTCTCACTTCACTCCGCTGATAAGTTTTTTAATTTCGTTTAATTTCATAAGAGCCTCTACGGGGGTAAGTGTATCGATATTCGTATTGAGTATGTCCTCTTTGATTTGTAATAGCAAAGGGTCGTCGAGTTGTATAAAACTCAATTGGTAATTATCGTTGTCCGAACTGTTTTTAACAGCTTTGTTCAGTTGACCGTGCGAGTGGCTCTCTTCGAGTTTTTGCAGCAGCTCTTTTGCCCTGCGCAAAACCTTATCCGGCATACCTGCCATTTCGGCAACGTGAATACCGAAACTGTGTTCGCTTCCGCCCCTTTTTAATTTTCGCAAAAATATTATCCTGTTTCCCGACTCTTTAATGGATATATGGTAGTTTTGGATACGTTTTAAAGTGGTTGACATTTCATTAAGTTCGTGATAATGGGTTGCAAAAAGCACTTTGGCGCGGTATGCGGGGTGGTTGTGTAAATATTCCACTATCGACCATGCTATTGATATGCCGTCGTATGTGCTTGTGCCGCGTCCTATTTCGTCGAGCAGTATCAAACTTCTGTTTGAGATATTATTTAAGATGCTGGCGGTTTCGTTCATCTCCACCATAAATGTCGATTCGCCCGACGAGATATTGTCGGAAGCTCCGACGCGTGTAAAAACTTTATCGACCAGTCCTATTTCCACCTTGTCGGCGGGGACAAAACATCCCATTTGAGCCATTAACACTATAAGAGCCGTTTGCCTCAGCAGTGCCGATTTTCCCGACATGTTGGGCCCCGTCAGGATAATTATCTGCTGTTTTTGATTATCTAAAAAGATGTCGTTGGGGACATATTGCTCATCGTGAGACATGTTTTGTTCAATAACGGGATGTCTTCCGCCTTTTATGTTAATGGCGTATCCGTCGTTAAGGTTGGGACGAACGTAGTTGTATTGGTCTGAGATTTCGGCAAAAGAGACCAGGCAGTCGAGTGCCGAGAGCAATTCCGCATCCAGTTGTACCGGTTTAACATATGTTGCCGCATCATAAACTATTTGTTGAAAGAGCTTTTGTTCGAGGGCAAAGATTTTTTCTTCGGCTCCGAGGATTTTTTGTTCATACTTTTTAAGTTCTTCGGTAATGTAGCGTTCCGACCCCGTAAGTGTTTGTTTCCGGTGCCATTCGGGCGGAACTTTATCTTTGTGGGTGTTTGTAACCTCAAGATAGTAACCGAAAACATTATTGTATCCTATTTTTAACGAAGGTATTCCGGTACGTTCGATTTCACGTTTTTGCATTTGCTCGAGATAATCTTTTCCCGAGTAGGCTATTTTTCTCAGTTCGTCGAGTTCTTCCGAAACCCCGTCGGCAATTACCATCCCTTTGTTTATCGAAGCCGGGGGGTCCTCGTTGAGCTCTTTTTCAAGTTTGTTTATAAGTCCGGTACAGGGATTCAACTTTTCCAAAATCTTTTTAATAACAGCGTTATCGCTTTTGTCGAGCCTCTCTTTAACGGTTAAAACCGATTTCAAGGCTCTTTTCAGCTGTATCAGTTCGCGGGGGTTTACCCTGTATGTAACCACCTTGGAGATAAGGCGTTCCAAGTCGCCTATTTTTTTTATTTCACTTTGTAAAAATTCTTGGATTTCGGGATTTTTCAATAAAAATTCGACCACATCAAGACGTTCGGTTATTTCCGCCTTCTCTTTCAGCGGTAAAGTTAACCAGCGTTTGAGCATGCGTGCCCCCATGGGAGAATTTGTTTTGTCGATAACTTCGAGTAATGATTTTCCGCCGTTAAAAAGGGGGTGGAGCAGTTCCAGATTTCTAACGGTAAACTTATCGAGCCAAACATATTTACCTTCGTCAATCCTGCTTATTTTGGAAATGTGATCCAGTTTTTCGTGATGTGTTTCGTGGAGGTAATGAAGGGCGGCACCTGCGGCAATTACACCCATGTTGAGCTCCTCTATACCGAAACCTTTGAGTGAAGCCGTATGAAATTTGTTTAAAATGATTTCGCGGGCAAACTCTTCGGTAAAAACCCAATCGTCGAAAAAGGTAAGATAAAACCTGTCGCCGAACTCTTCGGCAAATTGCATCCTGTATTTTCTCTGTATTATCACTTCGCTGGGCGAAAATCCCTGCAACATTTTATCGATGTATTCGCGTGTTCCCTGGGTGATGTAAAATTCGCCGGTTGAAATATCAAGAAAGGCAATACCGCAAATTCCCTGGGTAAGATGAAGTGCGGCAAGAAAATTGTTTTCTTTTTGTTCGAGAACGTTATCGTTTAACGACACTCCCGGTGTAACCAGTTCGGTAACACCCCGTTTTACAATTTTTTTTGCAAGTTTGGGGTCTTCCAGTTGGTCGCAAATGGCAACACGGTACCCCGCCCTTACCAGTTTCGGAAGATAATTGTCGAGAGCATGATGCGGAAAGCCGGCCAAATCGATGAAGGAGGCGGCACCGTTGCGTCTTTTGGTCAAAACAATACCGAGGACACTTGAGGTCTTTTTTGCGTCGTCACCAAAAGTTTCGTAAAAATCGCCTACCCTGAAAAGCAACAGAGCATCAGGATATTTTGCTTTTATCTGGTTGTATTGCTTCATCAGCGGTGTTTCCGCATATTTTCCTGCTTTTGCCATTCCGAGTAAAATTTACTACAAAAGTAGTAATTGAAAACAAACCGGCAAGCATAGTTTGGTATTTATCATTCCCTTTGTATTTTTGCATGTATGAGAAAACTGTTAAACGAAGAGCTTAATCGCCTTAGTATTGAGGAGTTCAGGGCTGCCCCGAAAAATCCCGTAATTGTTGTATTGGACAATATCAGAAGTTTAAACAATATAGGTTCTGTTTTCAGGACGTCGGATGCGTTCAGGGTTGAGGCTGTTTACCTTTGCGGAATAACATCGTGTCCGCCGCATCGCGATATTCAAAAAACCGCCCTCGGCGCCACCGAGTCGGTTTATTGGGAATATTTTGAAAAAACCGCCGATGCGGTAAAACGGTTAAAAGAGAAAAATTACACGGTGGTGTCGATAGAGCAGGTTGATACACCGGTAAAACTAAATGAGTTTGTCCCCGACAAAACAAAACATTATGCATTTGTTTTCGGTAATGAGGTAAAGGGTGTGAGCGAAGAAGCGGTTAACGAGTCCCATTTTTGTATTGAAATTCCCCAATTCGGAACAAAGCACTCATTAAATATATCTGTCAGCGTGGGAATTGTATTGTGGCACTTTGTTTGTGAAAGCAACTTGTTTGACTGATATTTTGTCGTGTATAAAAGATAAAAATTTCCGTCAAACGGTTAACAAATTGATTTAAAAACATAAAACGAATTTTTTTTGTTTGTTTTTTCACAATAATTATTACTTTTGCTTCGAAATTTTACTATTTTTGTATAGTTCAAAATTTTATTTGAAATTAATTCATTTAAATAAAACCTAAATAGCAATGAAGAAAGTTTATTCTTTTTTAACAAAAGCTTTGGCATTAAGTGTATTGCTGGCTTTACCACTTGCCTTTTATGCTCAAGATAAAGGAGCCGACGGAGGCAAAACAGAAAAAAAATCAACCTCGGGTTTTTCTCCCTATTGGTTTATCCAAGGTGAAATTGGAGCCAACTGGTCGCATGCCGACCTTTCGAAATACGGTTTCGGGCCGGATTTTAACCATACAAACTTTAACGGTTTGTTAGGAGTAGGTTATCAATTCAGTTCTGTTTTCAGAACCTATGCCGATTTTCAACGCGGTTTTTACGGCGGTGAAAAAGAGGGTGTTACCACATCAAGTGTTCCCAATGCAAAATATGGCCGCGACATGTATTTCGACAACGATTACTTTGGCGGCAATCTGAATTTGGGAATGAATGTTTCGAATTTAATCGGCGGATATAAAGACCGTACGGTAAGTTTCGGCATTCATGCCGGTGTTGGTCAGGTTCAGTGGAAATCGAAAACCTACGACCTTAATACCGATCAGGTACTGGCAACACACGGATATTCGGGAAATAACGAAAACCACAACGGAGGATTAAATGACCGTAAAGTAGCATTAAGTGTTCCCGTTGGATTTAACGTTGACTTTAATGTTAGCGATAAATGGGACCTATACGGCGATTATTCATACACATGGTTGGATACCGATATTGCCGACGGTGTAAATCACGGTGCAATGGAGGTTTACAACGACGTTTTTTCCACATTTAACATAGGTGCACGTTATAAATTCGGAGGCAACAGTGTTAAATCAATGGGTAAAAATTTCGAAAAAGTTCAACTTACCGCAACACCCGACCCCGTTGAAGAACAAGGCGACTCGGTACAAATTACCGTAAAAGGAACATTTCCTCCCAAATATTTCAACAAAAAAGCCGTTATGTGCTTCCAACCCGTTATCAAATACGAAGGCGGAGAAAAAACCTTTGCTCCCATGGTATTTAAAGGCGAAAACGTTGCCGGCGACGGCGAACTCGTAAGCTATAAAAACGGCGGTTCGTTTACATATACCGCAAAAGTGCCTTACGAAGAGGGAATGGAAGTTTCGGAAGTTTATGTAGCTCCCGTTATTTATACCGACAACGGAAACAGTTACGAAAGCTGCAAAGATGCTCTCAACGGCGAAAGCAAAGCTATAGTTGCTCCCGAACGTAAATTGGCCGACGGAGTTGTTCATACCTCCAAGTATTTAAAAGATTCGGAAGTGTTTGTTTATGCTCCTCACGGTTACGAAAAAGTTACCGTTCTGACAAAAGAATCGAATCTCTATTTCCAAGTTAATCTTGCAAATTTGAACTGGCAACTTCCTTTAAACAAAAAAGAGGAGACTTTGAATGCCCTTAAAGGAAATCTTGACGATTTACAAAAAGGATATGCTCCTAAAGACATTACCATTAACGGTTGGGCTTCGCCCGAAGGTGAAGAGACTTTCAACCAGGGATTGTCGCAACGCCGTGCCGAAACCGCCGAGAAATACATGAAAAACAAAATTAAGAGAGCATTGCGTAAAAAAGACAACGGACTTGCAATTAGCAGCGTTGATGACATTAACTTTGTTTTGAACGGAAACGGCCCCGATTGGAACGGATTTATGAAAGCCGTTGAAAATTCCAATATAAAAGACAAAAACGCAATATTGAACGTTGTTAACTCGGCAGACGCAAGCAAAAAAGAGGAAGAGATAAGAAATATGATTTTGATCTATCCCGAAATAGAGAGAGATATTCTTCCTCCGTTAAGACGTGCCATTATTGATGTTAACACATTTGAACCGAAGCGTACCGACGAAGAGATAGCTCAACTTTCAACAAGTGCCGATTATGCACAGTTAAGTGTTGCCGAATTGCTTTATGCAGCTACTCTTACCGACGACCTCAACACTAAAAAACAAATTTATGCCAACACCATGGCTAAAGAGCCTAAATGTTGGAGAGCGGTAGTAAATGCCGCCGCAGTTGATTTACAACTCGGTAATATGGACGAGGCTAAAGTATTGCTCGAAAAAGCAGTTAAAATGAATGAAAATTCCGCCGAAGTTCGTAATCAGTTCGGTATATACCATGCTCTTAACGGCGACTTCAAAAAAGCAGAACACTGCTTCATGAAAGCCCGCGAATTGGGTGCAAACGAAGATTACAACCTTGGTATCGTTAACATATTCAAAGGCAATTATGCCGAAGCCGTTAATTTGCTCAAAGGCACCAAATGCGACTATAACCTCGGTTTGGCTCAGCTCTTGAACAAAGACTACGAGTCGGCTGTTAATACTTTGAAATGTGCTCCCGAAGATGCACAAACCGATTACCTCATTGCCATTGCATATGCACGTCAAGATAATAAAGCCGATGCTTTGAACTATCTTGGTAAAGCCATAAAAGCCGATGCTTCGTATGCTAAAACAGCAGCAATGGATCGTGAATTTTTGAAATTTGCTTCCGACGCCAGTTTCCAGGCATTGGTTAAATAAATGCAAATTAGGTTTTATAAAAAAAGGAGGCCGTTTTCGGCTTCCTTTTTTTTATTTCCATATTTCCGGTAGATATATAGCATAGTTGTAAACAATTTCAATTAACCCGGCAAGGCCGCCGCAGATATTTAAAGATTATCGAAACTTGTAAAAAATGTAAGTTTTGATAATTTTACCGGATGTGGTACGCTTGAGTTTTGGGAGAGACGGGGTTTAAAATGAAAACCTGTGGATACCGGTATCGTATTTTTTCATTATTACCGATACTATCTTTTTATAGTCATCACTATTGTGTACAAAGTCGAGATTATTGGTGTTTAATATCAAAATCCGTAAACCTTGTTGTTGTTTAATAAACTCGAAATAACCTTCCTGAATTTTATCGAGATATTCGTCACGGATATCCTGTTCGTAAGGGCGTCCCCGTTTTTTTATGTTTTGTTGCAGTTTATCGGTGGTTACATATAAATAGACAAGCAGGTCGGGTTTTAATAATTGATTATAAATGATATCGAAAAAACTTTTGTAAAGTTTAAACTCGTCGTCCGGCAGGTTTTTTTTTGCAAATATCAATGATTTGATAATGAAATAATCGCTTACGGTAAATTTTTTAAAAAGGTCCAATGTTCCCAAAACATCTTTTAATTGTGCATACCTTGACGCCAAAAACGACATTTCCAAAGGGAAAGCATATTTCTCGGGTTCTTTGTAAAACTTTGGTAAAAAAGAGTTCTCTTCGAACTGTTCCAAAATAAGACGGGCATTAAAATCGTTTGCCAACATTTTGGCGAGGGATGTTTTTCCGGCACCAATATTTCCTTCTATGGCTATAAAATTATAATCCATCGGCAGTGATTTTAAAGTTTATTTATTAGCGAGTTGTCGTCACATTCGTCAAGCATTTGGAGGGAACTCTTTTTCAAAACGGGGTGAACAGTGTCGGGAGCTATCTCGGCAAGCGGTACCAGAACGAATTTTCTTTTTTGAAGTAAAGCATGCGGAACAGTCAATATGCCGTTGTTTATAACCGAATCGTCGTAATACAAAATGTCGATATCTATTTTTCGCGATGTGTACGGTTTGCCCTTTTTCTCTCTTCCCAACAACCTCTCTATTTCTTGGGTTTTTTTTAACAAATCCGTAGCATTAAGTGTTGTTTCCAACAATACAACATTGTTTACAAATGGTGTTTCCGATACAAAACCCCAACTTCCGGTCTCGTAAAAGGCCGATTTTTTCAGCACTTTACCTGCCGATTTTTTCAGCAAATCAATTGCGGCGGCAAGATATTCGGTGCGCGGTTTAACATTGCTCCCCAACGATAAATATACCAAATGCTTTTCAGACATAACCGGACAAAATTATGAAAAGCAAACATAGTTTTCTATTATCACATGATTTTTTACTAACAAACGGAACCTTCAGAAAATATTTACGGGACAATACATATTTGAAACAGATAAGTATTAATGATTTTTTACTTTTTGCAAACTTTTTATTTTCTACCTTTGCCCAATGATTTATATAACAAGACGCGAACGGTTTAATGCCGCCCACAGGCTTTTTAAGGAGGAATATTCCGACGAGAAAAACCTCGAAGTGTTCGGTAAATGTTCAAATCCGAATTGGCACGGGCACAATTACGAACTGTATGTCACCGTTAAAGGTGAAATAGACAGCGACACGGGGTTCTTGTTAAACTTGAAAACGCTAAGTAAAATTATTAGAGAGAAGGTTATTGAAAAAATAGATCATAAAAATATAAATCTTGATGTTGACTTTATGTCAGGTAAAATGGCTTCCACCGAAAATCTGACCGTTGAAATATGGAGACAGTTGGAAAAACCGGTTGAAAAATTGGGTGCACATCTGCATTGTGTTAAAATTTACGAATCGGAAAATAATTTTGTGGAATATTACGGATAGTTTGAATATGTGATTTTAAACCCTCTTTTCAAAAGTGGCAATTGCTTAAAATATAAATGAATGATATATGAAAGAGCCTGAAAAAATGTTGGATTACGAACGGATAGACACATATGCCCCCGAGAAATTGAAACAATTGGAAAAACATTACAGGGCAATTCTTGAAATAATAGGTGAAGATCCGGAACGCGAAGGATTGAAAATGACTCCCCACAGGGTAGCCAAATCCATTCAGTTTCTTACACAAGGTTACGACCACGACCCAAAAGAGATATTGCTTTCGGCAAAATTCAAAGAGGATTACCGGCAAATGGTGATAGTAAAAGACATTGACATTTTTTCGATGTGCGAACATCACATGATTCCTTTTATCGGGAAAGCACACGTTGCTTATATACCAAACGGATATATTACCGGATTGAGTAAAATTGCCCGTGTTGTGGAAGCTTACGCACGGCGTTTGCAAGTACAAGAACGTTTGACCACACAAATAAAAAATGCAATTCAGGAAACACTAAATCCTTTGGGTGTGGCAGTGGTTATTGAGGCACGACATTTGTGTATGGCTATGCGTGGCGTTCAAAAACAAAATTCGGTTACAACGACATCGGATTTTACCGGCGCTTTTGAACGTGCCGAAACACGTGCCGAATTTATAAGCTTGATTTCGTCGCGTCTTTCGTAAAATATTTTTTAAACTGTATCGTTCAACTAAAAATTTATAACTATGATGATAAAAAATGAAAATCAATACGGATTTGTAGAAAATAAAACCGGCGTATTTCCCCTTGCCAAAACTTTTATATCGTCGGTTTTCGGATGGATGTTTTTGGCTTTGTCGATTACGGCGGTAACGGCTTGGATTTCTGCTTCGAGCCCGGAATTTATCTCTGCCATGTATAAACCAGGGGGTGGTACCTCCATTTTGGGCTGGATAGTGATGCTTGCCCCTCTTGGATTTGTTATTTGGATGTCGGCGGGTTTTTTCCGTTACAGCGCTTCCACCCTTGCGCTTTTGTTTATAATCTATTCGGTATTAATGGGTTTGAGCCTCTCTTTCATATTCCTTGCATTTACCGGTGCCTCCATAGCAAAAACCTTTTTCATTACCGCAGGCATGTTCGGTACCATGGCTTTTGTCGGATACACCACCAAAACCGATTTGACAAAATTCGGAAGCATTATGTTTATGGGGCTTATTGGCATTATTATAGCAAGTCTTGTAAATGCTTTTATGCATAGCGGTACTCTCGATTACATTATCAGTTTTCTAGGCGTGTTGATATTCACCGGACTTACGGCTTGGGATGTTCAAAAACTGAAAAGAATCGGCTCCGGCGCTGTCGAAGGTGCCGACAATACAAGAAAAATGATAATCATGGGTGCTTTGACGTTATACCTTGACTTTATTAATTTATTCTTATTTTTGTTGCGATTTTTTGGAAACCGCCGTTAATTTTTTAATCGAAATATATATGGTAGCTTATGTTTTTCCCGGACAGGGAGCACAATTTGTGGGAATGGGGAAAGATTTGTACGACAAATCTTCCAAGGCAAAAGATTTATTTCACAAAGCCAACAATATCCTTAAATTCAATATTACCGAGTTGATGTTCGACGGTACGGAAGAAGACCTTAAACGTACCGATGTCACTCAACCCGCCATCTTTTTGCATTCGGTAATACTTGCGAAGGTAATGGGCGACGGTTTTAAACCCGATATGGTGGCTGGACACAGCCTGGGAGAATTCTCGGCTCTGGTGGCAAACAAAACGCTTTCGTTCGAAGACGGATTGAAACTTGTTGCAAAACGTGCCAATGCAATGCAAAAAGCCTGCGAAATAGAACCTTCGACAATGGCTGCCGTTTTGGGATTGGACGACGAAACCGTGGAGTCGATTTGCGAAAGTGTTGACGAAATTGTAGTTCCTGCAAACTATAACAGCCCCGGACAACTTGTAATTTCGGGAAGCGTTAAGGGAGTGGAAGAGGCTATGAAAAAGGCAACCGAAGCCGGTGCAAAAAGAGTTATCCTGCTTAAAGTTGGAGGTGCTTTTCATTCGCCTCTCATGGAACCCGCCCGTATTGAACTGGCAAAAGCAATCAATGCGGCAAAATTCAATACGGGAATTTGTCCTATTTACCAAAATGTAACGGGACAGTCGGTTACCGACCCCGAAATAATCAAAAACAATCTTATTGCTCAACTTACTTCTCCGGTACGCTGGACACAAATTATGCAAAATATGATAGCTAACGGTCTCGACAGAGTTGTGGAGGTGGGACCGGGTAAAGTGTTGCAAGGATTGTTTAAAAAAATCGACAGAAAACTTGCCACCGAAAGCGCCGCAGTATAAAAATATTTTTCTGCTGTTTAGTATTTCACAAATAAATCCCTATTTTAGCGGATTAAAATTTTAAAAAAATAATATCGGTTTAATATTAAATAACCGGAACGGGAAAAGAAAATCCCGGAAAATTTATTACATAACAAAAAATTAAAAAACATGAAAAATCTATTTTTATTGGTAATAGCTTTAACCTTTTCGATAATAGTAAACGGTAATCCGCAAAAAGCTGACGTAGCGGATAATAAACCGGTAAAAGTAACCGTCGCCGATTTTAATGAGAAAGCCGCCGGTTTGGTAGGAAAAAAAGTTGTTATTGTTGCTATAGTTGACCATATTTGCAAGCACGGCGGCAAAAAAATGATATTGGTTGCCGAAAATACCGATGCCCGTGTAAAAGTAACACCTCAAGAGGGAATGGGAGCCTTTAAACCCGAACTGGAAGGCGAAGAGGTTAAAGTAACCGGAACCGTACACGAAATGAAAGTTGATGAAAATTATTTGAACAATTGGGAAGATGAAATAAAAGCCGGATTTAAAAAAGAGAAAGGCATCCACGAAGGTAAAGAAGAGGCAATGAAAAACAGGGAGGGTAATAGCGAAAAAATGGCGGAAGACCCCATGAAACAGATAAAAGCCCTTCGTAAAAAATTGAAAGATAGCGGAAAAGATCACCTGTCTTACTATTCAATAGTTTGTTCCGATTACGAGATTGTAAATACCGGCGATAAATAATTTACTCTCTATGGCATTTAAATGGCGTAAATGGAACCGTGCCGTTCACCGCGATTTCGGTTACCTTTTTTTCGGAATGACCCTGATTTATGCGCTTTCGGGTATTGCACTCAACCACCTCGACGACTGGAACCCCAATTATATTGTCCAGCGGCAGGAGACTCATGTTCAACTTAACGATAAAAAGCCCGACAAAGCTGCGGTTATTTCCATGCTTAAAACCATAGATGACGATATTAAATACAAAAAACATTATTTCCCCTCCAAAGGAATAATGAAAGTTTTTATTAAAAACGGAACCGTACTCGTAAATTTAAATACCGGTGATGCGTTGCTGGAACGTACCAAAAGGAGACCCCTTTTTCGCGAAGTAAATTACCTCCATTACAATCCCGTTAAGTATTGGACGTGGTTTTCCGATATTTTTGCGGGAGCACTAATAATTTTGGGTGTTTCGGGAATATTAATACCGCGTGGAAACAAAGGAATTACAAAACGAGGTGCCTGGCTTACCCTTTTGGGAATTGTTATTCCTCTCATTTATCTTTTTATCTATTTTTACTGATATGAATGAATATCTGATAATATTAATTTTTGTTTTGTGGTACGGTTTGTCGCTCTATCTGTCGGAAACATTCGGCAAAAAAGGCAAACCCGGAGTGGAATGGCTATTTTTTATCAGCATGTTGTTCAGTCCTGTAATCGGCTTTATAGTGGCGCTTGCCAAAAAACGGTAAATTGTTGGCGATTGTTACAAAATTAATTGCAGCAATATATGTATAAAAAAACCCGCTGTAAAAGCGGGTTTTTTTTATACAAAGTCGGAATATTAAAGGTTATCCCCTTTTAAACACTATAGAGGTTACCGTTACGTCGTCGCCACCCATGTTGATGGTAAGACCGTAGGGGCGGTTTTCGTCAATGGTAATTTGAGCATCGCCGGCATTTCCTGTAAGTTGTTGCCAAATGGTTACCCCCTGGTGAACGCCGGTACCTCCCGTAGGATGCCCCCAACCGATAAGACCGCCGGTTGTGTTAAAGGGTATTTCACCGTTCCTGCCGGTTTTTCCGTCGGCAACATAATCGGCACCTTCGCCTTTGGCAGCCAAGCCGAGAGCTTCCACCGCCAGAATTCCAGCTATGGAAAAGCAGTCGTGTGTTTCCACCGTACCCACCTGGTCTATTGTAATGCCGGCATTTTCCAAAGCCTGGTGTGCCGCGAATTTAATGGTTTCGAGTTCGGTAAGGTCTGTCGGGTCGCTGGTAATATCGCGTACGGCGTGTCCGAAACCGATAACTTCAACGGCATCTTTTTTGTCAATACCGATTCGTTTCAATCCCTCTTCGGAACAGATGGCAATACCCGAAGCGCCGTCCGAAACTTTGGAGCAATCGAGTACGGTAAGGTGGTCAACAAAATTTTTGCCGTTGGGTTGCATTTTCAAAGCGGTGCCATAGGGGTCGGGATTGGAGTTGTGGTACTCTTGAGCCGTAGGGTCGAGGCGTGCGTTTTCAATGGCATTGGCATACCAGCGCGCCATACCTTTGCGTGTCCGCTCGTAGCCGTATTTTTCGTAATAGGCTCCCGCCCTGTCGCTGAACTGTCCCGGAAAGAAGTATGCGTGTCCCTTTTTACGTTTTTTGAACCATCCGGCAAGGGCAAGGATATCGGCTCCGTAAATGGCTTTTACGGTGTTTTGAACTTCGAAACCGATTGTAAGAACCACATCGGAAGTTTCGGCAAGAATGTGACGGATACCTGTCACCAAAGCGAGACCTCCGGAGGCACATGCACCTTCAACACGTACGGCGGGTTTCATCGATAAGCCTTTATCAATCATGGGGATAAAGCCGTCGAGGTGCCCCTGTTTGTTGAAACGCGGTGCCATAAAGTTTCCTATTACAGATTCGTCCACGTTTTTAGCACCGCCTATCTGTTTCAAAACGCCTTGTCCCGCCTCTTTTATGTAGTGTTCAATCCCCGGGCGGGGCTTTTTAGGGTTAAACTCTTTTCTGCCGGTACCGAGCGAAACGGTATTGTAACCGGCTGTCATATATACTTTTCTTCTTAATTTTTTCATAACTCAAAAATTTTTAATCAAAATAGTTGTTTACCGGACCGTAAGCGTGATAAAATCCCGTTAGCATTACCGTATTTACATCATCGGTGTTTTTAGCCACATTGTCCGAAACAAGTTTTTCGGCAATCTCTTTCGAGCGTTTTCCGTAGCGTATGGCTATCTCTGCCCCGAGAGTGTTCGATTGTTTCAAATCGTTGAAAAATCTGGTAAATACTTCCTCTTTGTTTTTCATACGTAAAGTGCTTTTCCATGCCACAGCCGAATCCGGAATATTGCCGAGCATGTTATCAGCATCGTTTTTAAAACTTTCGATATCTACATATTCTTTTTTGTCGATATCCCAAACGGCAACGGGTTTACCTTTTTCATATTTAAAAAATCCGTCTTTTTGTGCGCCGCTCGAATATTGTCCGCCTTTCACACCCTGTTCCATCATGGTATCCAGAAGTGTGCTGTGTAAATCCTCGTTTTTCACAAACGGGTTCATCACATTAAGAATAAATTGCATAACATCAATACCCACATAATCCATAAGCTGAAATATTCCCATGGGACGTATCAGGTAGTCTTGAGTGACTTTATTAATCATGTAAATTGCCTGCGTAAGCGGAATGTTTTTTTCGGACGAGAGTTTTTCGGCCTCTTTAATTCCGTGAAGTCCGTCGCGCATAAAGTGTCCGTTTCCGATAAAACCTGCAAAGTCGTTTGAATGAACAATAACCTTTTTGAGGTTTTTTGCATATTCGAGGGCAAATTCAACCACTTCGGGTTTTGTGTTGTCGGTTTTGATAAGCTCCACCAGTCGTTGTACGGCGGGCGGGTTGTAAAAGTGGAAGCCGATAACTTTTCCGTCAAGCCCGGCTTCTTCGTCAATAAGGTGAATTGGTACCGAAGAGGTGTTTGTGAAAAACCAAACGTCGTTGGGGTTGTTCTCTTTAATTTGTGAAAAGAGTTTTACTTTAAGCGCTCTGTTTTCGTTTACCGCTTCGAAGACAATATTCGATTTGTAAGCGGCTTCGAGCGCCGTTGTGGGTCTCACAATGTTTAACACCGTAAAGATATATTCGTCGATGATATCGAAATTTTCTATTAAATCTTCACGGTCGGCATACATTTTGCGCAGCCAGACGGTCTTTTTCTCCGCAATTTTTCTGACTTGAACTTTCAGGTAGTTCATCAATCCTGCCAAACCTTCGTCCGACACGTCTATGGCATTCAGCACAAAGGTTTTTCCTTTGTTTTCGGGGAGCAGGGAACGGTCGGCCATTTCAACGGCGGTAAGGAGCAAAATACCGCTGCCCATCTTACCGGCTGAACCCAGCACCGAAACGTTTTGTAATCTTTCGTCGTAAGTCATATTTTTTGTTTTTTTTTATAATTAATAAATTCTCTCTTTTGTTTTCCGGTTTTGTTTTATTACCATTCGGGAGTCCTTTTCTCCAGAAAAGCTTTCATGCCTTCGCGCCCCTGACTGTTTTCGCCGAACAACGATCCGAAATGTTCGGCTTCGAGGGCTGCACCTTCGTCAAGTGGCATTTCATAACCTTTTCGCACTACCCGTTTTATCTTTTTTACAGCTTCGGGACCTTTGGAAATGATGGTTTTGGCTATTTTCATAGTCTCTTCCATTAAGGTTTCGGGTTCAGTTACTTTTTGTACCAATCCTATGCGCAGTGCATCAGCGGCACTAATCATTTCGGCAGTCATAAGCAGATACAGAGCATCACCCAGATTGGTGAGTCTCGAAAGTCTTTGTGTTCCGGCATATCCCGGAATAAGTCCAAGATTTACTTCGGGTTGTCCGAATTTTGCTTTGCTGCTTGCTATTCTGAAATCGCATGCCATGGTAAGTTCCATTCCGCCACCGAGGGCAAAACCGTTTACTGCTGCAATTACGGGAATGTCGAGCAATTCCAAGCTGCGAAATGTGTTTTGTCCCAATTTTGAAAAATCCGTTCCCTCTTCCTTGCTCTTGTTTACCATTTCGGCAATGTCGGCTCCGGCAACAAAAGCTTTGCCTTCACCTGTTATAATCATAATTTTAACTTCCGGATTGTTTTTAATTTCTTCAATCAAAGCGTCCATTTCATTAAAAAACCTCGTGTTTAAAGCATTTAAGGCTTTCGGACGACTTATGGTTACCGTTAAAATACCTCCGGATAAGTCTGTTTTTAAAATTTGATAGTCCATTTTTATTATTTTTTTAAGAAGTCCAAATTTATGGAAAATTCGGGTTTAAAATGTTTATAATTAACAAAAATTATGGAAAGCAGCATTGTTAACGGTATTGTAAAAATAGTGCCCCTTTTTTATTGCCGGTAACCGCACAAACCGGCTATGCTTCTATCACAAACGATAAAATGAGAGGAAAGGCGACAGGTAATTACAATTCCAGGCTGATGCTAACCAGTTCGGCGATATCGTAATTTTTCACCTCTTCTTCTTTGTTTTTGTATTTTATGCCGTCGGTAAGCATGGTCATACAGAACGGGCATGCGGTACAAATGATGTCGGCTCCGGTTTCGAGGGCTTGTTCGGTACGGTCGATAAATATTTCTTTTTCTCCTTTTTCGGCTTCTTTAAACATTTGTCCGCCGCCGGCACCGCAGCACATGGCAAAGCTGCGGTTTTTCTCCATTTCCACTTTAACCGAGGGTATGGCTTTGAGTACGTCGCGCGGTGCGTTGTATTCGCCGTTTCCTCTTCCAAGGTAACACGGGTCGTGGTATGTTATTTTGTTTCCTGCGAATTTGTCGCTGTTGATTTTAAGTTTACCTTCCGCAATGGCTTGTTGCAAAAATTGAGTGTGGTGAATAACCTCGTACTTGCCTCCCAGGTCGGGATATTCGTTTTTAAGGGTATTGAAATCGTGAGGGTCGCAAGTGACAATTTTCGAAACTTCATAGCCGTTCAGTACTTCAATATTTGTGAGAGCCTGCATTTGGAACAGCATTTCGTTTCCTGCACGCCGGGCTACATCGCCGCTGTCGCTCTCTTCGGTGCCGAGCACTGCAAAATCGATTTTAAGGTAATTTAAAATTTTAACAAACTCGCGCATTACCTTTTTGTAACGGTCGTCGAAGGCTCCTGCCGAGCCGACCCACAGCAGATATTCGGGTTTTTCGTTGTTGGCAAATTTGTCGGACATTAACGGAACGTCGAGTCCTTCGGCCCACAGCATACGGTCTTCGGGCGAAAATTGCCATGGGGCGCCGTTGTTTTCGATGTTGGCAAATACGGTGTTCAGTCCCGACGGGGCTTTCGACTCTTCCATAACCAAATAGCGTCTCATGTCCAAAATTAACGACGGGTGATTAATATTAATAGGACACTCTTGCGCACAAGCGTTACACAATGTGCAAGCCCAAAGCTCCTCTTCGGTAAGGTAATCGTAAACAAGATGCTTTCCGTCGTCGTAGCTTTTACCCTCTTTAACAAGTCCGGGGCCTTTCTCTTTCATTCTTGCTCTGGTATCCATCATCACCTTCCGCGGCGATAGCAATTTGCCGGTGATATTTGCCGGACATACCGATGTACAGCGTCCGCACTCGGTACATGCAAGCGAATTGAAGTATTGTGTCCAATAAACATCGTCAACATCAAGAACACCAAAACGCTCCGGTTCTCCTTCATCATCCTGAACATTGTCGAAATCGGCATTGGGGTCAAGCATCAATTTTACCTCTT
>Ga0256914_1001373_pt1 | contig 22228 bp, 18 predicted proteins | sample HulkmetaG_FD_191571 | JGI IMG/M metagenome (GOLD analysis project Ga0256914, IMG submission 191571) | Hydrothermal chimney microbial communities from Main Endeavour vent field at the Juan de Fuca Ridge, Pacific Ocean - Hulk | ecosystem: Environmental > Aquatic > Marine > Hydrothermal vents ... | reverse complement strand
GGTCGGTCTGTCCCTCGGCAGCGGCCATGATCACTTCGCTGCTCAGGACGATGCCGACCACGTCGTCGATGCTCTCCCCGTAGACGGGAAAGCGGCTGTGCATGTGCAGCTTGTCCTTCCTGGCGGCTGCCTCGCCCACGGGCATGTCTTTGGGCAGGGAAAAGGTCACGGTCCGGGGGGTCATGACCTGGCGGACGGTTTTGCTGTCCAGGGTGAGGATGTTGGTGATGACCTCCTCCTGTTCCCGGCCGATGCCCCCGGACTTGCGGGTCATGCGGGCGATGGTGGTCAGTTCCTCGGGAGAGACGTGATGGGCCTCCTTCCTGGGAATGAGCCGGGTGACCGCCTGGCAGACCAGAATGATCGGCCTGAGGAGAAAGACCATCACCTGGAGAGGACGGGCCACATAGAAGGCCAGGGATCTGCTGAAGACCACCCCCACGGTTTTGGGCAGAATCTCGGAGAGAAAGAGTATGGCCAGGGTGAAGAAGATGGAGAACCAGATGATGTTCTCCTCGCCGAACACGGCTGCCGCCGCTGCCCCGGCCACCGCGGCGCCGGTGGTGTTGGCGATGGTATTCAGGGTCAGGATGGCGGTGATGGGCTGGTCGATGTCGTCCTTGAGTCTTTTCAGGATTCTGGCGCTGGCCGGATGTTTTGCCGCCATGAGTTCCACCTGGCTCATGGGCAGGGAATAGAGAACCGCCTCCATGACCGAACACATGGCAGAGACCAGGATGGCGCAGCCGACCGCCAGGATGAGTTCCAGGAGCAAGGGTGTGTCCTCCAGTGGTGGTGTCTGTTGTCAGCCGGGGCTGGGTTGCGTTGTCTGGCTCCATGTTAGCTGAAAAAATTTGATTTTGCCAATTGAGCCTGGAAAAACATTGGTGTATTGATTGGGTTACCGAATTTGCAGACTATCTCAGACAGGGAGAGAGAAACCATGATCAAGCTGACCGCCAGACCGCCGCAGCAGTTCCGGGGTGATGTGCTGGTTTTTTTTGTCGCCGAATCCGGGAAGAAGCAGCCGGCCTGCCGGAACACCCAGGTGAAACGCTGGCTGAAGCGGCCCTGGAAGGCCGGTGATTTCAGGGGCAGGAAGGGGCAGTGCATTCTCTTCTATCCAGGCCTGGAAAAGGGCGGCACCGGCGAGATCGCGGCCCGGCGGGTTCTGGTCGTCGGCCTGGGCAAACCGGGCGCTGAGCAGAACGGCCTTCGCGAACAGCTCCGTGTGGCCGCGGGAACGGCAGCAGCCAGGGCCTCGGGCCTGAAGGCCAGGGAGCTGCTGGCCGTTCTTCCGGAAAAGGTCGGCCTGCCTCCTGCCGAGGTGGCGGAGTGTATCAGCGAGGGACTGGTGCTGGCCAACTATCGTTTCGACAAGTACAAGACGGTCAGGGACGAGGAGGAAGACTCCCGGCCTGTGGAGAAGTTTTTGCTGTACGGCGGACTGATGTCCCAGGCGCCCCTGCGGCGGGGCATGAAGCTGGGACGCCGGGCGGCCGAGGCGGCCTGCCGGGCCAGGGACATGGCCAACGAGCCGGGTAATGTCTGGACCCCGGAGCGGTTTGCCGAATATGCCCGGGAACTGGCCGACCGCACCTCCCTGGAGTGCGAGATCCTTGGTACCGAGGAGATGGAAAAGCTGGGCATGGGAGGCTTGCTGGGGGTGGGCAGCGGATCGGCCCGGCCGCCCAGGCTGATTTTGCTTCGTTACCACAGCAGAAAGAAAAATCCCACGCTCATGCTGGTGGGCAAGGGGCTCACCTTTGATTCCGGCGGCATAAGCCTCAAGCCGGCGGCAGGCATGGAGGAGATGAAGTACGACATGTGCGGGGGGGCGGCCGTGCTTTGCGCCATGGATGGGGTGGCCCGGGAGCGGCCCAAGCGGCTGAACGTGGCCGCCCTGATACCGGCGGCCGAAAATCTCTCCGGCAGCGCGGCCATCAGGCCGGGCGACATCATCACCCACTATGGAGGCAAGACCTCGGAGGTGGTCAATACCGATGCCGAGGGCCGCCTGATTCTGGCCGATGCCCTGGCCTACGGTATAGAGACCATTCAGCCCGATGCGGTGATCGACCTGGCCACCCTCACCGGAGCGGCCATCATTGCCCTGGGACATCACCGAACCGCCCTGCTGGCCAACAACGATGCTCTGGTCCAACGGCTGGAGGCTGCCGGTGAACGGTGTGGCGAGCCGCTCTGGCGGCTGCCGCTGGGCAGGGAGTATACCAGGCAGCTGGAATCCAAGGTCGCTGACCTGAAGAACGTTGGCGGCCGGCCGGCCGGCACCATCACCGCGGCCGCCTACCTGCAGGAGTTTGTGGGCGATGTGCCGTGGGCCCATCTGGATATCGCTGGAACGGCCTGGAACTTCACCAAGAAATCCTATGTGCCGGAAAAGGGGCCGTCAGGGATCGGCGTCCGCACCCTGCTGGAGCTGATCCGCCACTGGAAGCCCCTGTAGGACCTGCCCGGGCCGAACCGATAACGGGTAAAACAGCAGACATCTCATGAACAACAAGCAATGGAAAACAGGGCCGCCTGCAGGCCCGGCTGCCGGTCACACCAGGTGGCCGCCGAGCCTGGACCGCATTCTGCGGCCCCTGGTTTTCCGGGAACAAAGGGGAGGGATAGCATGACAAAACGCAAAGGGGTCACAGTCAGCAGGCAGATCATGGACAGCCAGATGCTCCATCCCGAGGCCACTGGCGAGTTGACCGGACTGCTCAACGAGCTGATCGTGGCAGCCAAGATCATCAGCGCCGAGGTGAACATGGCCGGCCTGGCCGATATCCTCGGCCAGTCGGGCAAGACCAACATCCAGGGCGAGGATGTCCAGAAGCTGGACGAGTTCAGCAACGCCACCATCAAGCGGCGCATGGAACAGTGCGGCTACCTCTGCGTGATGGCCTCGGAGGAGGAAGATGGCATCATCCCGGTGCTGGAGGGATACGAGGGCAAGTACACCCTGGCCTTCGATCCTCTGGACGGCTCCTCGAATATCGATGTCAATGTTTCCATCGGAACCATCTTTTCCGTCCACCGGCGGCTGAGCACCGGCAAACAGGGCAACGAGCAGGACCTGCTTCAGAAGGGCAGGGACCAGGTGGCTGCCGGCTACATCATCTACGGTTCCTCCACCATGCTGGTCTATACCACCGGCGACGGGGTGCACGGTTTCACCCTGGATCCCAGCGTGGGCGAGTTCTTCCTCTCGCATCCCGATATCAGGACGCCGCCCAGGGCCAAGTACTATTCCGTCAACGAGGCCTACACCAACTACTGGTACGATTCCACCCGTCGTTACGTGGACTATGTCAAGTCGGTGGACAAGGCCAGCGGCCGTCCCTACAGCCTCCGCTACATCGGCTCCCTGGTGGCGGATTTTCATCGCAACCTGATCAAGGGCGGGATCTTCCTCTACCCCCGGGACAGGAAGTCCACCGACAAGCCGGACGGCAAGCTGCGGCTTTTGTACGAGGCCGCGCCCATGGCCATGATCATCGAGCAGGCAGGCGGCCGGGCCATCACCGATGACGGCCGCAACATCCTTGATATCCAGCCCACAGACCTGCACCAGAGGGTGCCGCTGATCATCGGCTCCAAGGAGGACGTGGACCTGGCCGAGCAGTTTTTCACTGCCGGCTGAACGCCTTTTTTTGATGAAGGTTGCCGGCAAGTGTGCTAATGGAAATCATTGTTGAGGCTCAGTCGATGCAATAATTTCACAGGAGGAAACCATGAACATACTCAGAAGACTCCTTGTTGCCTGTACCGCCCTCGCCATCCTGGCTTCTCCGGCCCTGGCGGAAAAGACCGTCAAGTGGCGCCTGGCCATGACCTGGCCTTCCACCCTGACTCCCCTGGCTTCGCCGCCCATCAAGCTGGCCGAGATGGTCAAGGAGATGAGTGGTGGCCGGTTCATCATCAAGGTGGAGGGCAAGGAAAAACACAAGGCAGCCCTGGGCATCCTGGATATGGTCAAGGGCGGCCAGTACCAGATGGGGCATTCTGCCTCCTATTACTGGAAGGGCAAGGAGATGTCCATGGTCTTCTTCACCACCGTGCCCTTCGGCATGACCGCTGCCGAGCAGTATGCCTGGTTCTATTATGGCGATGGCATGAAGTTCATGCAGCAGGTTTACGACAAGTACAAGGTCCTGTCCTTTCCGGGCGGCAACACCAGCGTACAGATGGGAGGCTGGTTCCGCAAGGAGATCAAGTCCCTGGATGACCTCAAGGGGTTGAAGATGCGCATTCCCGGGCTGGCCGGAGAGGTCTTTGCCAAGCTCGGTGTCAACGTGACCAATATCCCTGCCGGCGAGCTCTACACTTCCCTGGACCGCGGCACCATCGATGCCCTGGAATGGGTTGGGCCTGGCATGGACATCAAGATGGGCTTCCACAAGATCGCCCCCTACTACTACACCGGCTGGCATGAACCGGCCTCTGAGATGCAGTTCCTGATCAACAAGCGGGCCTGGGAAAAGCTGTCCCCCGAGTTCCAGGCCATGCTCAAGGCGGCCATGAAGGCCTCCGCGGCTGACATGTATGCGGAAAATTTCGCTGCCAGCGCCGAGGCATGGGAAAAGATGAAGACCGATTATCCAAACATCAAGGTCAAGACCTTTCCCAAGCCGGTCCTGAAAGCCATGAAAAAGGCCACAGACGAGCTGCTGGACAGCTATGCAGCCAAGGACAAGCAGTTCAAGGCCATCCTCGACTCCCAGCGCGCCTTCATGAAGAAGGCCAGGGCCTGGACCATCATTTCGGAATACAACTACATCAAGACCTGCAACGAGCTGGAAAAGTAGGCCGTTTCGTTTGAACCGGCTTGCCGCTGCCCTGTCGGGAACACGCTCCGGCAGGGCAGCGGCGGTTTTGCCGTTTTCTTTGCCGAATCCGGAATCCCGCCATGTTGCGATCACTGGAAAAGACCATCAACCTCCTGGTCAGCGCTGTCGGCCTCCTGACCGCCGTCCTTCTTCTTCTCATGGTCCTCAATGTCTCCTGGGACGTGATGATGCGCTATCTCTTCCACAACAGCTCCGTGGGCATGCAGGAGATGGAGTGGCATCTGTTCTCGGTGGTCATTCTCTTCGGCATTTCAGTGGCCCTGCGGGACGAGGGACATGTCCGGGTCGATTTTCTGTATGAAAAGTTCAGCCCCAGGAAAAAGGCCCTGGTCAATATCCTGGGTACGGTCTTTTTTCTCCTTCCCCTGACCCTGCTGATCTTTTTCGGATCGTTCGAGTTCGTGCAGGACGCCTATGTCAGCCACGAGATATCCGAAGATCCGGGCGGACTGCCCTACAGGTGGATCATCAAGGGCATGATCCCGCTGTCGTTCGGCTTTCTTCTGCTCAGCGCTGCCGGTTATATCCTCCAGAACATCAGGTTGTACCGGGAGGCGGAATGACCGGCATCGTCATGTTCTTCGCCGCCCTGGCCCTTCTGGCCATCGGCTACCCGGTGGCCTTCACCTTCGGGGCGGTGGCCATGCTCTTCGGGGGGATCGCCGCCTTCATCGAGTTGCTCCCCGATCCCAGCTTCAGCGGAGTGGCGGAAGAGTTCTTTCTCATGTTCTCCATGATGCCCTTCCGCATCTACTCCATCATGACCAATACCATCCTCATGGCCGTTCCCCTGTTCATCCTCATGGGGCTCGTGCTGCAGAAGTCGCAGTTAGCCGAACGGCTGCTGGAGTCCATGGGAATCCTTTTCGGCAAGGTGCGCGGCGGCATGGCCATCTCCACGGTCATGGTGGGCGCGCTGCTGGCCGCCTCCACCGGGGTGGTCGGGGCCAGCGTGGTGGCCATGGGAGTCATCTCCCTGCCGGTCATGCTCAAGTACGGTTACTCCCGGAAGTTGGCCACCGGCACTATCTGCGCCGCCGGTACGCTGGGCCAGATCATTCCGCCCTCCATTGTTCTCATCATCCTGGGTGACGTCTTCCAGCTGCCGGTGGGCGACCTTTTCCAGGCCGCTCTGTGGCCGGGGCTCATGCTGGTGGTCTGTTACATGGTCTATATCCTGGTCGTCTGTTTCCTGCACCCGGAGGCGGCTCCGCCGGTGGAGGTGGATCCGGCCGATCGGCAGGGCTCGGTCAGGCGGGCCCTCTTTGCCATCCTGCCGCCCCTCACCCTGATCATCCTGGTGCTCGGCTCCATCTTCGCGGGGGTCGCCACCCCCACCGAGTCGGCTTCCGTGGGTGCCCTCGGGGCCATGGTTCTTGCGGCCATGTACAGAAAACTGAGTTGGAAGGTGGTGCTGGAATCGTCGCTGGAAACGGTCAAGATCACGGCCATGGTCTTTGCCATCCTTATCGGGGCGACAGCCTTTTCCATGGTTTTTGTCTATACCGGGGCGGATTCTCTTGTCGAGCAGTTCATGACCGGCCTGCCCGGGGAAAAGTGGGGCTTTCTCGTTCTCTCCATGCTGGCCATTATGGCCCTTGGATTTTTTATCGATTTCATCGAGATATCCTATATCGTCGTTCCCATCCTCCTCCCCATCGCCGATACCATCGGCATCAATCCCATGTGGTTTGCCATCCTCATCGCCATGAACCTGCAGACCTCTTTCCTGACCCCGCCCTTTGGCTTCTCCCTCTTCTATCTCAAGGGGGTGGCTCCGCCCGAGGTGCGGACAGTGGATATCTACCGGGGCGTGGTGCCCTTTATCTGTATCCAGGTGGCCGTGCTCGTCTCCCTGGTGCTCTTTCCCGGGCTCTACGGGATGTGAGGCGCAGCGATATGAACCAGGATGACAGGAAAATTCTGGCTGTCACCTGTTACGGACATTTTCTGAGCCATTTCAATATGCTGGTCTTCCCGGCGATCCTGCTTCCCCTGGCCGACCGGCTGGGAATGGAAATGGCCCTGACCCTGGAGCTGGGGTTCTGGATGTACCTGCTCTTCGGCCTGACCGCCTTGCCCTGGGGTATCCTGTCCGACCGGTTCGGTCCTCGCCCCCTGCTGGCCCTCTTCTACTTCGGCGCAGGATGCTCGGCCCTGTTGGCGGGCCGTTTTCTCGACTCCCCAGGGATGCTCAGTCTCTGGTTGGCAGGAATCGGCCTTTTTTCCGGCATCTATCATCCGGCAGGCCTGGGTTGGATCGCCTGCTGCGTGTCCAGGACCTCTGCCGGCATGGGCTACAACGGCATGGCCGGCAACTTCGGCCTGGCCATGGGGCCGCTCTTTGCCGGCCTGGTCAACTGGCTCTGGGGCGCACAGGCAGTCTATTTCCTGGTCGGGGTGATGAATCTGAGCGGCCTGCTGATTCTCTGGCAGGTGCGCACCGGTGCCGGTTGCCGGACACGGAAGAAGGAACCGGCGGGCAGCATAGCTTCCTGGCCGAGGTTTGCGGTCCTCCTGGTGGCCATGATGCTGGGGGGCATCGTCTACCGGGGCACCACGGTCACCCTGCCGTCGCTGTTCCAGGTTCAGGGCGGAGGTGTCTACGGCTGGCTGAAGACCCTGGTCCCGGGCTCCCTGTCCGCCAATGTGGTGGCCACGGTCATCACCTCCTGCCTGTACCTGGTGGGCATGCTCGGTCAGTTCGCCGGAGGCCGGATCGGGGAACGGTATGATCTCCGCTGGGGATACCTGTTCTTTCATCTTTGCACGGTGCCGTTGGCGCTGGTGAGCGGCCTGCTCAGCGATCTGCCCCTGGTGGCCGTGGCCATGGCCCATTCCTTTTTCCTTCTTGGCATGCAGCCCATGGAAAACACCCTGGTGGCCAGGCTGACCCCGCCTGCCATGCACAGTGCGGCCTTTGGCATGAAGTTCGTCCTCACCTTTGGCGTCGGGGCCCTGGCGGTCAAGCTTGTCCATTTTGTCGAAACCTCCTGGAGCCTGCCCCTGGTCCTGCCGGCATTGGCCTGGGTTTCCATGCTCCTGGTCGCGGTGATTGGTCTGCTCGTCCGGATCACCCCCAGGGTGCGCTGATCTTCCGGGGGTTCCTGAAAACATTCACCGTTTGAGATCCGAAAGGTTTCATGGTATAAGAAACAATCTTGCAACCAGAAGGCTGGTTCATTCTGAAGTTATTGTTGTTTTCATCAGGCGTTCAGGGTGCCTTGAAAATTCAGAATATCCTCCCATGGCAATAGGTGGGGGAAAACTGTTTTTTCGAGTCATCCTCCACGTGTCACTCAAGGAGTAGTAGTCCCATGACCTCGAAGTATGATCCGGAGAATGTTTCCAGGCGACTGATTGGCTATCCTGTCGTCATGATACTGTCCGTACTCCTCCTGGCCCCCCTGGTGGCCCAGGGCGAGACCCGCTACGTGCAGCCCAGTTGCGAGGTGATGCTGAGACGGGGGCAGGGGACGGAATTCAAGATACTCGAGGTGCTGTCGGACGGCGCCAAGGTCGAGTTGCTGGAAGAGACCGAGCTCTGGGCCAGGGTCAGGAGCGAGGGGGGCCGGGAAGGATGGCTTCCCAAACGCTTTCTTACCGACATCCAGCCTGCCAAAAATCGTCTCGATGAGCTGGAAAAACAGCGAGGCCTGCTGGAGGAGCAGAACAGGGAACTCCAGCAGCAGGTGGCTGTCCTGCAGGAACAGCAGACCGCTCTGGAGGAGCAGCTGCACCTCTGTGTCCAGGAACGGGACAAGGCCGTTCATGACTATAGCGGATTGAAAGACAAGGCAGCCTCCATCGAGAAGGTGATGGCGGAGCGCAAGGAGTTGCAGGAAGAGGTGAGCCGGTTACGTTCCCAGGTGACAACCCTGGAAAACGATAATGGCGCCTTGCGAAAGAGCAGTTCCCTGCGCTGGTTTCTTGCTGGCAGCGGGGTACTGCTGGTGGGCTGGCTTCTTGGCTTGGCCAGTGGAAAGGGAAGACGGCGAAAGTCCTCCCTGCTGTAATATTTTGTTGTTTGGGTTGTAGCCAGTTTTCTGGAAAACGGGCTGTTATCCCGGTTTTCACATCATGCGAACAGCCGCACGAGATTCATAACAAGACGGAGCAGAAACAAGATGAACAGGTTTGTCCCCCATGTCATGGTCCTGCTGATTCTTGCCTGGGCGGCTTCCGCCCATGGCTGGACCATGTACAAGAAAGATGACGAGAAACGCAGTGGTGTCATCCCCAGCATGATGTTCTACGAGGCAGCAGAGGAAGAGATGGAGGACATGATGCAGGTGGAGATCGTGGACAAGAAAAAAGAGGATGGAGGAGAGCAGGAGAAGGACAGGGCGGCTGAAGCGGCCGGCTCAGAACAGCCTCCAACCGCCGAATCTGCCCAGGAAAAAAAGTAGGGTCTGCTTGTTTCCTCCCTTTTCCAGGATGATGGAAGATTGTTTTTCGGTAGATCGAATTTGTCTAAAATTATTTGATAGTTTTTAAGAAGAAATAAAAAAGAAGGGGCGGGAAATCATTTTTTCCGGGCCCTGACCTTGGCCCAGGTATCACGCAGAGTGACGATACGGTTGAAGACCGGTCGTTCCCTGGTGGAATCCCTGCTGTCCACACAGAAGTAGCCCTGTCGTTCGAACTGGAACTGCTGTCCTGGTCTTGCCTCGGCCAGGCCAGGCTCCAGGACAGCCTCTGTACAGATGGTGAGCGAGTCAGGATTGAGAAATTCCTTGAAGTCCAGTTTCTTGTCCATGTCGGGATGCGGCACGGTAAAGAGCCGGTCATAGAGGCGGACCTCGGCCCGCAGGCCATGGGCTGCCGACACCCAGTGGATGGTCCCCCTGACCTTGCGGCCGTCCGGAGCTGAGCCGCCGCGGGTGGCCGGGTCATAGGTGCAGCGCAGCTCGGTGATATTGCCTTTGGCATCCTTGACGACCTCCTGGCAGGTTATGAAATAACCATACCTGAGCCGGACCTCCCTCCCCGGTGCGAGCCGGAAAAATTTTTTCGGTGGATCTTCCATGAAGTCGGTGGACTCGATATAGAGTTCCCGGCCAAAAGGCAGGCGCCGCGTACCCATCTCCGGGTTCTGGGGATGGTTTCTGGCGATGACTTCCTCTTCCTGCCCCTCCGGGTAGTTGGTGAGAACCACCTTCAGCGGCCGCAGGACACCCATGACCCTGGGGGCGTGGATATTGAGATCTTCCCGGACCGCGTTTTCCAGGACACCCATGTCGATCCAGGACTCCCGTTTGCCGATGCCGATACTGTTGCAGAAGTTCCGGATCGATGCCGGTGTGTAGCCACGCCGCCGCAGGCCGGAAAGGGTCAGCATCCGGGGATCGTCCCACCCGGTCACATACCCCTCCTCGACCAGCTGCAGCAGCTTGCGCTTGCTCATAACCGTGTAGTTGATGTTGAGGCGAGCAAATTCTATCTGCCTGGGATGGCAGGGAGTTTCCAGGGTGTCCAGGAACCAGTCGTACAGGGGTCTGTTGTTTTCGAACTCCAGGGTGCAGAGGGAATGGGTGATCCCCTCGAGCATGTCGGAGAGGCAATGGGTGAAATCGTACATCGGGTAGATGCACCAGGCATTCCCGGTCCGGTGATGGCTTGCCTTGACGATCCGATAGATCACCGGATCGCGCATGAGGATATTGGGCGAGGCCATATCGATCCTGGCCCGGAGGACACAGCTTCCCTCCTCGTGCCGGCCTTCCCGCATCTCCTGGAAAAGCCTGAGATTCTCTTCCACCGGCCGGTCCCGCCAGGGGCTCTCCCGGCCCGGCTCGGTCAGGGTGCCCCGGTACTGCCGGATCTCCTCGCCGGAGAGGTGGCAGACATAGGCCTTGCCTTTTCTGATAAGCTGGACGGCAAAGTCATAGAGCTTGTCGAAGTAGTCCGAGGCAAAATAGAGATGTGGTCCCCAGTCGTAACCCAGCCAGCGAACGTCCTCCTTGATGGCTTCCACATACTCGCTCGATTCCCGGCTTGGGTTGGTGTCATCGAAACGCAGATGGCACACCGAGTTGTTCTCCTCGGCAATGCCGAAGTTGAGACAGATGGACTTGGCATGGCCGATGTGCAGAAAACCGTTGGGTTCTGGTGGAAATCTGGTGACGATACGCCGGTGTTTACCGCTGGCCAGGTCCTGGGCAATGATGGCCCGGATGAAATCCTGGGGCGGGTTGCTCTTTGCTGTGTCGCTCATGATCCTCTCCTGTCGGCGTCAAGCAGGGATCGATCGGGGCTGTCCGGGTATCTTTGTCGCCCTGCGGCCATCCTGCTTTCTGGAACTGCTGGAAACGGATGAATATACCATGAAGACGGTGAAAAGCAACACCAATGCCCGGATGTCATTGGATTCATCCACAGGTCAGGAGAGGAGCACCCGTGGCGACGGAGACGACAATCTTTCTTCGCCTCCGTCGCCCGCGCAGGAGAAATGCAGGAAAATTCAGGTTGGAGAGATCAGGAGTTCACCGCCACCGGGCTCTTGCGTATCAGCTTGCCACTTTTGCGGACAACGACTTCCTTGGTGGTGATGTGCTTGTATTTTTTCTTTATCCGTCCGGACTTGGTGAAGATGTTCGCCTTGGCGGCCCGGCAGAGTATAGCCCGTCGCTTGGCTTCCTCTTCCCCGTACTTGGCCACCGAGAACTTGATGGTCATGGGCTTGCCGGTTTCCGGGCTACGGAAGGTTGTCTGCCAGTAGTAGCCGCCGCTGCCCTTGCCGCGGTACTTCATGAACGATCTGGACACCCCGAGGATCCCGCTGGTGTTGTTACGTTGCGGTTTGGTCTTCTCCCGGGAGAGCGGAGGCAGCTTGGCAAGCAGTTCCTTTTCATAGGCCTGCGCCTTGGCCAGGGCCTTGTCCTTGCCGCCGTGAACCCGGTCTGAAAAGAGTTTGGAGTATTCCTTGCCCCGGCGTACGATTCGAACCTGATAACCGTGTGTGTTCTTGCAGTCGATTCTACTGATGGACATGGTCGTACCAGATATGAAACGCTTGGTTTCCCTTCCCTGATCCCTGTACGGCGACACTCCGGAACCCGGGTGGGTAACCGGTTGAACTGTAAAAAATCATCCGCCTCTGTTCTGATAAAATCATTGTGTCCCAATAATTTTACCCTTTCGGTTGAAGCTTTTCCATAGTTTTTCTGAAAAGTCGAGAAAAAATAGCCGGAATTGTTTCTTGAAGCGGAATTTTACCCCGAAACCTGTCGGCAGAAAATAAATTATTCGTAATTTTTTTCGTTCGCTACGAAATGCTAACCAGGGAAGGCGCGGAGATGATAAAAAAGATTTAACCTGTCTATCAGAAGAATATATTATTTTTCCAAAGGGAAATCGGCTCGTCTCCACGAGCCCGAGAAATCGAAACGTCAGGACCGCTGTGGTACCCCGGGAATAAAAACGTTGATTTCTCCTCTCCAATTCATCATGATACGGATATGATAATGACAATTTTTCCCGGGCGCTGCAGGCAGCCATCCGGAGAGTACAGACCAAAATGGTCCTAACACGAAAGTATGCCCAGGTTAGTCGTCAGCCATAACGGACAGAATTATCAGATAATCGACCTGGACGGAACCGTACACATCGGTCGTGATGAACACAATGACATCGTTCTCCCCCTGCCGGGAGTGTCCAGGATTCATGCCTCCCTGGCCCGGGAAAAGGGCCATTATTACCTGGTCGACCACAACAGCACCAACGGCACCTGGATCCAGAGTGAAAAGATAAGCCGTTATCGCCTCCACCATTGCGACACCTTCTCCATCACGGAATACACCTTTACCTATCTCGAGGATCTGGCCCTGTGTGAGCGGAGTGTGCCGGCAGAGCGTTGCGGGGATGTCTCGGACAAGACCATGATTCTGGACCGGTCGAGAATTGAGGCCGTGGCCCGTCCGGAACCGCAGACGGTCGCCAGGGCTACCCTGAAGGATATCCACGCCCTGTTGCGGGAGCTCGAGACCTGCAACAGCGAGGAACAGCTGCTGGAGGTTGCCCTCAACTCTCTCTACAGACTCTATTTTGCAGAATGCGGTTTCATCACAGGCGCGTCCGAGTATGGCAAGAACGTGGTCCGCTGCGCCATCGGCGCCACTGACCTGTTCCGGAGTGTGAACCGCCAACTGGTCAAGCTGGTCTTGTCCTCGGGTGAGATCGAGAAGGCCTCGTTCCGGCTGGAACGCAAGCTGCCCGACGGCTCGGACCGGTGTATCGGCCTGGGAGCTCCCCTGAAACTCGGTGAGGCCGTGGACGGCTGCCTGAGCCTGTTCAGGCCCAGCGGCAACGCACCTTTCACCAGCGAGGAGAGCGAACTGCTCGGCATCGTGGCCCGCAACATCGTGCTCCTGCAGAGACAGTTTCGGCGCGGCTGGGAAAGTTCCGGGTTTGTCTTGAGCAAGGACGCCATGCACCCGGGTGGAATCATCGCCGTCTCTTCGGTGATGGAACGCCTCTGCCGCGACATCCACACCATTGCGCCGGTCAATGCCCCGACCCTCATCCTGGGGGAATCCGGCAGCGGCAAGGAACTGGTGGCCAGGGCCCTGCACGAGCTGTCGGAACGGTCCGGCCCCCTGGTCACCCTCAACTGCTCGGCCATTCCGGAAGGGATCTTTGAAAGCGAACTCTTTGGTTCGGTCAAGGGGGCCTTTCACAATGCCACCGATCGGGCCGGCTCCCTGGAACAGGCTAACAAGGGGACCATCTTTCTCGACGAGATCGGGGATATGGATGTTGCCCTGCAACCGAAACTGCTCCGGTTCCTGGAAAACAGGGAGCTGACCAGGCTGGGGGATACCCGTCCCCGACGGCTCGATGTCCGTATCGTCGCGGCCACGAACCAGGACCTGGACGAAATGATAGCCAACAAGACCTTCCGGGATGATCTCTATCAGCGCCTCTGCTGTTTTACCATCCATATTCCGCCGCTGCGGGAACATCTCGAGGATATCGAACCCCTGGCCAATCATTTTCTCCGTGAGTTCTCCAAGGAATACGGCTGGCCCGAGGTGGTGCTGCCCCGGGTGGGGGTCACCCTGCTGCAAAAATATCACTGGCCAGGCAATGTCCGGGAACTGAAAAACATGATGTTGCGGCTCTATGTGAATACCAGGGGCCGGAACATCACGGTCGATGACATCCAGGCCGTCCTGGGGCAGTTCAGGGGCAACGGCTCTGGGGCCGGCGAATTCCAGAGTATGGAGGATGTGGAAAAACAGCATATTCTCAGTGCCCTGCGGACCACCGGATGGAATGTCTCCGCCGCCTCCAGGTTGCTGGGTATTGCCAGGTCGACCTTTTACCAGAAAATCAAGAAATACCAGATCAAGACCAATGGCTGACCGGTCACCCATGGCAGCCCTGCTCCTGTCCTCCTGTGTTGTCGTTTTCTGGTGGGCAACCCTGCAGGCTGCCACCGCAGACACCCGGAGTGCAGCCTCCGTGGTCATCATCGACGGCAGGCGGGTCGACGGTGAGACCGTCCATGAAGAGGTCTTGCGCCAGCGCCGATCCCTGCCGCTATTCGACGCTGTCCGGATCCGGGACTTTCCCGGCACCATAGAGATCGTCAGGGGCAAGGTACCGGAAGTGATGCTCACAGCTGGTTCCACGGTGCTTCCGAAGATCGGAACCGTCGTTCGCGGCAAAACCCTGGAGATCTTTGCCCGCGAGTCCTACACCACCTCAGTCGATCTGCTTCTCCGGGTGATGGCCCCGGTTCCTCTTGCTTCCATTGAGTACAGCGGGTCGGGCGATCTGATTGCAGAAGGGTTGACCGGTCCGAGTCTCTCCATCAGTTTGTCCGGAGCCGGTTCCATGCGCCTCCACGGATCGGTCCGGAACCTGGATCTTCAACTGGGAGGAAGTGGCTCGATGGATCTGCGTGGTCTGGAAGCCCGGGACTGCCGGCTGATGATGCAGGGTGCCGGAGATGTCCGGCTCACCACGCTTCATTCCCTCCGGGGCACGGTGCAGGGTGCGGGATCGGTTGTCTATTTCGGCCATCCCAAGGAGCTCGACCTCCAGGTCGGCGGTGCCGCCGATGTCTCGGCCGGCGACTGACGGCCTGCTGCCACTGACAGTATTTGCCGGCTCTCTGAATAACCGCCAGCCCTGTCTGGTGTTCCTCTCTGTTCCCTTTGTCTCTGTTCGGAAATCGAACATTTCGTATCTATTTGTTTAAATAGTAAATTTTTTTACTGAGCTGTCTGTTCTCCCAGAAAGTTGTACGGGATTCAGACAGTTGCTTGGTTCTCTTATGATCGTCGATGGCGTCTTTCTCGGATTTTTTGCTAATAACTTGTTGGATTTATAATAATTTTTATTTTTTTGTTGTATTGGCACTGATGGTGCATTGGGCAGTGAAAACCATGAAGGAATTCACAGGATGAGCAAAGTCTGTTTGCAGACTGTATGTGCCCTGTTTGTGGTACTAGTCTGTTTTTCTCCCGCTTGGAGCGCCTCCAGCAAAGTCGGCGGCAGTGTCATGAACAATGTCCGCTCGGGAAATCTGGAGGTTGTTCACCGGGGTGGATCTTCGACCGGCACCGGCGGGGTCAGAGGGGTCCATGCCACGGCCGGGGCGATCGAGCTGAAGGGGAGTACAATTGGTGGATCGGTGTTCAACGTGGTCCATACAGACAAACTTTCTCTCACCTCAACCGGGGGGAACAATGGAGCGGCCGTTGCAGCGGTGGCTCTCGGCAACAGCACTGTGGACGGCACCCTGGTCAACAGGATCCAGAGCAGCGAGATCCTGTCTCTCCAGGACGGGCAGAACAATCTGAACCTGGCCGCTTCGGTGGTGCTGGAGAACTCAAGTGTACATGGTAGTGTTGATAACCAGGTGGATTCACAGGTTATCACCGTGGTGGCAAACGGCACTGACAACCAGTCCATAGCAGGTTCCATCGCCCTGTTCGACAGCGAGGTGCGGGACAATGTCGAGAACATCGTTCAGGTAGCCACCCTGACGGCATTGACCGATGGAAACGGTAACCAGGCCCATGCGGCAGCCGTGGTGATGGAAGGCGGCTCGGCACATGCCGTGACCAATATCGTCGAGGCAGAGACCGTATCGGCCATGGCGACCGGGGATGCAAGTATAGCCAATGCCGCATCAGTGAATCTGTACCATGCCGCGGTGAATGGCGAGATCGTCAACAATGTCACCGCGGGTGAAATTATCGCGGAGGCCAGGAACGGCGGCAGGGTCGACCTGGGATCCGTGGATATCAGGAACAGTGTGGTGGATGGCGCAATTTACAACCTCAGCCAGGATTCCATGCAGGGATCTGCAGACGGAGGAATTGTGACTATCAACTCGGTAATCGAAGAATAAAAAAGGAGGGAAAAGAAACATCAGGCAAGCAGGAGAAAAAGAGACAAGAGAGAAGAAAAAACGCACAGGTAGTACAAGGCAGTAAAACGACATGACAAACATGTCACATCATGAACATGGAGGAAAACATGATAAAGAAAATCGGAATCACAGCAGCGATCGTTCTGATGGCATCTTCGTTGACCTATGCCGCCAGTTCCAAGGTGGGCGGATCGGTGACCAACAACGTCAAGACCACGTCTGCAGCAGGCATCACAGCCATGTCCAGGGGACAGGATACCCATGCGTTGGCTGGGTCGGCCAAGATCGAGTCTTCCACCGTGCAGGGCAGCGTGCTGAACAATGTACGGACTCGCTCCATCTCTGCCTCGGCCAGGGGTAATGGCGTCACCGCGGTTGCCGGCTCCACCTTTATCCAGGATTCCAAGGTCGGCGCCTCGGTAACCAACAATGTCCGGGCAAGCGGCACCATCAATGCCTATGCCAAGGGCCAGGACGCCACGGCCACTGCCGGCGGTATCAATATCCAGAGCTCCACGGTCGGGTACAATGCCTCCAATAATGTCAAGGCCAAGAACCTCACCGGACAGGCCCAGGGAAATGACGCTGCCGCCAATGCCGGAGGCATCAATGTACAGGGAAGCAAGGTCTACGGCAATGTGAGCAACAATGTCCAGTCGCCCACTGGAGACATGACCGCCTTTGCCAAGGGCACCCATGTGACCGCCAATGCCGGCTCTGTCAATGTCCAGGATTCGCGGGTGGCTTTCAACGTTTCCAACAACGTCAAGGCCCGTTCCATGAGCGCCACCGCCAGGGGTGAGAATGCCACCGCCAATGCCGGTTCCATCGACATTCAGAACTCCAAGGCATATGGCAATGTCACCAATACGGTTCGTGTACCTGGTGACATCACTGCACTGGCCCGCGGAAACCATGTAACCGCCAATGCCGGTTCCATCAGGATGGCCCAGTCCGCTGCTGCCCAGAACGTGACCAACACGGTCAAGATCGGTCAGCACAGCATCTACGCCAGTGCCAAGGGACAGAATGCGACCGCCAATGCCGGTTCCATCAACATGCAGGATGCCGTTGTCAACGACAGTGTGACCAACACGGTTGTCGCATGCGGCATCACCGCCACAGCTCAGGGGAACAACGTGGAAGCCGAAGCCGGCTCCATCGATATCCAGTAAGAGCCGTAGCATCCAAACGTTGGGACGGACCTGCTTCCGTCCCAACGTTTTTTTGTTTCAGTTACTCTCTGGCTGTAACTCTCTCAGGTTGTCTCGCTGTTCCGTTCTTTTCTGCCCCTGCACCTTGTCCGGTATTTCCGGCTTTCTGCTCTCCTGCTCCCGGGTACGAATTTCGCGCCCCTGCAGAAGAAAAAGATTCTGGTAAAAAGAACCAGTTTCCCCTTTTAAAAAATAGTCAATGTGAGACAATAAGATTGAATGGCAGATATTTTTTTATATGGCCTTGAAATTGCATTCTAAAAATGTGAACGCAACTCTTGGAAAACAGATGAAAAGGCAATGGATGGCCTGGCTTGCAGGCATACAGATACTGATCTTTGTCCTGGCTCTTTCCTGTCATGCTGCCAAGAAGGGCAATATGGACAGCGGGGACATAGATGACGGCATACCGATTGATGACGATATCAGTCAGTACGACAACCTGAAAAAGATCGACGAGAATGTCTCCTTCATGGTGCTCAATCAGTGGGCCAGGTCACAGACCACCTTGCCCAAGCGTGACGATATTATTGACGAAGGAGATGCTTCGATCAACAGTGTCCGCCTCGGTCCCGGCTCCACCGTTCATGGAGACATCATCATCATCGACAACTCGCGTGGAGATACCACGGCCATTTCACGAAAGAAAAAATAGACTGATGATCCGACTGGCAAGACCGGCCGGCACCTGTGCCGTGCAGAGGAAGATGAAGAGCGTGCAACGACTGATTCATGGTGCTGTTTTCGCTTTGCTGATGGGGCTCGTCCTGGTTGGATGTTCCTCGGTGGACCCCAGGAAGGTCGATATCGAGATGCCCAAGGGCACTCCGGAGCTGAAGCTGACGTCTTTTACCCAGGCATTGAGCAATCTGGGCAGGATGTCTGAGATCTATGGGGAAAGTGTCCGGATTCAGGTCGACAACATCATCGACGATACCGGGACGGCCCAGTTTACCAAGGCCGAGATTCCCATCGATATCACGGAAATGACCAAGAGCGCCCTCAACTCCATCGGCGGTAATGTGGTCTTTATTCCCTATAATCCAAATTTTATGATCACCCTTAGCCAGATCGGCTATTCCAACTTTGACTCCAAGTTCATTCCGGATGTTATCCTCACCGGCGGCATCACCGAATTCGACCGGGGACTGGAAACCAGGGAGGACCGGGTGAACGTAGGATATCAGACCACCCATTTCGGCGAGGAAGCCCCGGTGGGGTTGGAGTACGACCAGGGGGCCAAGGGAGGGCTGGCCAAGATCAGCGTTGATTTCAATCTGGTCGATTTTCAGACCATGAGCGGGATCCGCCGTATGCAGACGACCAACAGTATTGCGGTCCACAAGGTCATTGCCCAGAAGGAGCTCGGTTTCACCCTGTTCGGACCGACCTTCGGACTGCGGGGCAAGATCAAAAAGGTGGAGGGAAGGCATGGTGCGGTTCGTCTCCTGGTTCAGCTCAGCGTGATTCAGCTGGTGGGCAAGTATCTGGATCTTCCCTATTGGCGTCTCTTGCCCAACGGCAAACCGGATCCGGTGGTCATCGGCTATGTACGGGATGGCTGGCGTTATCAGATGGATGAACGGGAACGGATAGCCAAGGTGCAGGAACTGCTCTATCTTCATGGATACACAGACCTGCAGGTCACCGGTATCATGGACGAGAAGACCAGGGCGGCTGTGGAGAAGTTCGCCATGGAGCATGGACTGGAGAACAGGCTGGACCTCTCCCTGTATCAGGAGATCTATTTCAGCGTCCCCCTGGACGAGGCAGCCCTGGAACGTCGCTACCAGCTGGCTCGTCGGCAGCAGGCACAGGCCGTGGTCAGGCCGCAGGCAGGACAGGGCACCGTTGGGCAGCGACCTGAAACACAGCAACGGATCGAATCGGATGCCCTGGATCAGCTGTTTGAAAAACTGCACAAGGAGTGATCGGCGCGGCAGCTCTGTAGCAGTCGGTCCATGGTGTGCCGCAGGAGGGTTGTACCTTTGTTGATGAATATTTTTCTATTGATAAATCAGAATGATATGGATAATTATTACTGGAGGTGAGGAGTGGGCGTTAAGATGAAGACCGGATCACGTAGATTGTCGTTTGTTTTTCTCGCCGGCCTGCTTGCCGGCCTGGTGCTTCCTTTTCTGCTGGGTGCCAACAGCGGCGGCAGTCATAATACCATTGTCACCTCGACAAGTGGTGAACCTGTGGTCCTCGTTTCCACACCCGCCACCAAGGAGAGAGCGCAGAAGAACAGTCGTTCCGGAGGAATCGGCCGTTACCAGCTCTCTGCCTGGAGTACCAACTGGGGGGAAAGCGGGGGCGGGTATGGTGCCTTTGTCATCGACACCACCACCGGAGAAACGAAGATTGCCTACAACTACGTTTTTGCCGATAACGGCAAGGAACGGATCCGTATCGACAACCTGGGCAAACCGTTTCGGAGAATCAGTCCATGAAATTGCTTGTTGACAATGAACGAAACCTCTGGATCGTCGACCTGGAGGAACGACCATATACCATAGGCCGGGGCTCGGCATGCGATATCCAGCTCAATGGCAGGGATCTGCTTGCATCGCGCCGGCATGCCCGGGTCTATCCGGAAAACGGCGATTTTTTCCTTGAAGACCTTGGGAGTTCCCATGGTACCTTTGTCAACGAGCAAAGGTTGGAAGGACCGTGCAGGCTGCGTAATGACGATATCATCAGGCTTGGCAATACCCTGATCAAGGTGACCGGTATCGAGGAGCGGGAGCTCGAGGTTCCCCGGGCACCGGAAGAGGAGGAGTATCAGGAGGAGCATGAAAAGGTCGACATCGGCGACCAGACACGGGTCATCAGCCAGGAGGAACTGTATCGTCTTTTTTACAAGAAACTGGTGGTCATCTCGCCTGGAGATCTGCAGGGCACCGAGTTCCCCCTCAACAGGATTGAAACCGTGATCGGCCGCAAGACCGGTGATATCCAGCTTCCCGATGAGAGCGTCTCCAGCCCGCACGCCGTTATTCTCCGTCAGAACAACAAGTACTTCATTGCCGACAAGGGAAGCACCAACGGCACCATGGTCAACGGCGAACCCGTTGTCTCCCTGACCGAGCTGCGGGAGCGGGACACCATTCAGATCGGACGGACCAACTTCTTTTTTGTTGACCAGAACAGCCAGCCAGAGGCGTTCCCGGCAAGAGGGGCCAAGCGGTCCAGGAAGGGAGGGCGACAGATTTTCTGGGCCCTGGTGATCCTGCTGCTCGGTATCGGGGGGCTTTATGTGGCTCAGAATCAGCAGCGACAGCAGGTGGTCAATACGGCCATCAACCAGGAGATTGCCTCCCTGAACGAGGTGGTTCAGCGGTCCAGGGTGTACATTACCATGCAGACGGCAGACGATTTTTTTCAGAACCGGATGTGGGAGGAAGCCCTGGCCAAGTATGAGGAGGTACAGAAGGAACAGCCGGATTACCCCGGGTTGACCGGGAAGATCGACCAGACGCGGCAGGAGATGGCCAACAAAAAGCGGTACCAGGAGGCCTTGCTGCTCCTGGAACAGGGCAAGGTCGAGGAGGCGGAAAAGATCTACCAGGAGATTCCGGAGACCAGTGTCTACAGCCGGGATCTGGTGGCAGCCATTGCCGAAGTCAAAAGAATACTGAAAAACAAGAAAACCCAGTCACAGCTCAAACAGGCCCAGGAACTCTATTCCCTGGCCAGAAAGGCCTACCTGAGTGGTAATACAGAGGTTGTTTTGAAACTTCTGACCAGGATAGAGAACTTGAAGCTGTCTGCCACGATGGATCTCCGCAAAAAGGCCCGGACCATGCTGGAGGCAGTCAGGAAGATACCCGGCCTCTACCAGAAAGGATTGCATGCCTTTCAGAACGGCCAGAGTGAGGAGGCCATCAGGATCTGGACCGAGCTGATTTCCGAAGAACAGAAATTCCTCGATCCAGGTGGCAAGAAGAGTTTCTTTGCCAGGAAGATTGCCATCTTCCTGGTGGATGATTTTTACCATATGGCCAACATGGCTCTGAAAAACGGTCAAAGGAAAAAGGCCCGCGATTACTGCAGTGAGGTGTTGCAGGTCATGCCTGATCATAAGGATTGCAAGACGATTCTTCAGCAGGTCAGCGCAGAAGCAGCCCCCTGAGCTTTTTTCTTTTTTCTTTTTTCTTTTTTTCGAGGTCCTACCTGTCCGGGAACGAGGGGGTTTTTCGGAATCTCGCGTTCCGGCTTCCTGTCTCCTCTTGGCAGGTCGGACATGCGATCCCTTTCTGACGTCACCCGGGGCAACAGGGGAAGCCGCCACCGCTTCCCCTGTTCCTGTTTTTTTCCCTTTCCGGCAAGCCCGATTTACCCTTCAGGACCAGATCTCGTTGAAAGAATGTGTTTTTGTTTCACTGGCAATATACACCACATGTGGAGTCTTTCCTGTTGCGCTATGCTATATGTTGTGATATATACCGGATTCAGGGTCGTGCAGATATGCACGCGCCCGGCTTGCGGTAAACGAGAACGAATCATAGCGAGGAAAGATCCATGACCAGAGATATCCCGGTACAGCAACTCACAGAGACAGCGGAAACCGTATTGGCCCGAAGGTATTACCTCAAGGACGAACAGGGCCGACCTCTGGAGAACTGGGAGACCCTTTGCCGGCGGGTGGCCAATGCCATCGCCGCCGTGGATCGGGATCACCCAGACTATGAACAGTTCAGGGAAAGCTTTTTCTTTATGATATATCACCTTGATTTTCTGCCTAATTCGCCGTGCCTCATGAATGC
>Ga0256914_1001372_pt1 | contig 22229 bp, 33 predicted proteins | sample HulkmetaG_FD_191571 | JGI IMG/M metagenome (GOLD analysis project Ga0256914, IMG submission 191571) | Hydrothermal chimney microbial communities from Main Endeavour vent field at the Juan de Fuca Ridge, Pacific Ocean - Hulk | ecosystem: Environmental > Aquatic > Marine > Hydrothermal vents ... | reverse complement strand
AGTCATCCCAAAAGGTAATTCGGAAATAATCAAGGTTTTTTTATCAAGTTGGTTTATCTTAACTCGAACTCTTATTCTCCCTCCTCGTACACCATCTTTGTAATCTGTAACATCAGCGATTCCACCTGTTTGAAAATCAGGGATTAAGGCAAAGCTACGACCTCTTAAATATTTGATTGATGCATCTATCAATTCATTGAAATTATGAGGTAATATTTTTGTAGAAAGTCCTACAGCGATCCCTTCGGCTCCTTGTGCCAATAATAACGGGAATTTTACCGGTAAATCAATTGGTTCTTTTCTCCTGCCATCATAGGTTGCTTGCCACTCTGTCGTTTTAGGATTAAATACCACTTCTGAAGCAAATTTTGATAAACGTGCTTCAATATATCTGGGAGCTGCTGCTCTATCTCCTGTTAGAATATTCCCCCAGTTCCCCTGTGTATCAATCAGTAATTCTTTTTGTCCCAACTGCACCATAGCATCAGCAATACTTGCATCACCGTGAGGGTGATATTGCATCGTGTGCCCCACCAAATTAGCAACTTTGTTGTAACGTCCATCATCTAAATCTTTCATAGACTGCATAATACGTCTTTGAACCGGTTTAAAACCATCTTCAATGGATGGAACAGCACGTTCCAAGATTACGTATGAAGCATAATCCAGAAACCAATCTTTATACATTCCCGTAACCTTTGTTATGGTTTCTTGTTGTTGATTTTGTTGCTCGTTATGTTGGTTTTCTTCGTTCATTTAATTGCTAATAAAGCCGCTTTATTTCTTTACGTTTATTCAATAATATCTAGCTCAACTTTTAAATTTTCAATTATAAATTGTTGACGTTCAAAGGTGTTTTTACCCATATAAAACTCTAATAATTCATCGATGCTCATATTTTTATCAAGCATTACCGGGTCAATACGCATATCTTCTCCAATAAAATATTTAAACTCATTAGGGGAAATCTCTCCTAAACCTTTGAATCGGGTAATTTCCGGCTTGCCTTTTAATTTTTTTATGGCTTGCTGCTTTTCTTCTTCAGAATAACAATAATGTGTATCTTTTTTATCTCTTACTCTAAAAAGAGGTGTTTCTAAAATATAAAGGTGTCCTTCTTTTATTAACTCGGGAAAAAATTGAAGAAAAAAGGTTATAAGTAATAGCCTAATATGCATCCCGTCAACATCGGCATCTGTTGCTATTACGATATTGTTATATCTCAAGTTTTCAATACCATCTTCAATATTTAGAGCTGCTTGCAGTAAGTTGAATTCTTCGTTTTCGTAAACAATCTTTTTTGTTTTTCCATATGAATTCAGAGGTTTTCCTCGTAAGCTAAAAACTGCTTGTGTATTGACATCCCGTGATTTGGTAATAGAACCACTTGCTGAATCTCCCTCGGTAATAAACAATGTACTATTGAGACGAGTATCTTTTTTCATATCGCCTAAATGCACCCTACAATCACGTAATTTTTTATTATGTAAACTTACTTTCTTAGCTCGTTCTCTTGCCAGTTTACGAATACCTGACAGTTCTTTGCGTTCTTTTTCAGCCTGAACAATCTTACGTTGAATACTAGCTGCGGTATCAGGATTTTTATGTAAATAATTATCTAATTTTGTTTTGATAAAATCATTGATAAAAACACGAACACTGGGTAAACCACCACCCATTTCAACGGAACCTAGTTTTGTCTTTGTCTGACTTTCAAAAACGGGCTCCATAACCTTGATACTTATAGCGGAAACTATAGATTTACGAATATCGGATGCATCGTAATTCTTGCCAAAAAACTCACGTATGGTCTTAACAATGGCTTCTCTAAAAGCACTTTGATGTGTACCTCCTTGTGTGGTATGTTGCCCATTTACAAAGGAATGATATTCTTCACTATACTGCAACTTGCTGTGAGTAATGGCTACTTCAATATCTTCTTCCATTAAATGGATAATAGGATACTGCATAGCCTCTTCACTAATTTGTTCCTCCAACAAATCTTTTAGACCATTCTCAGAAACAAATTTCTCTCCATTAAAAACTATGGTCAATCCTCTATTGAGGTAGACATAATTCTTAATCATTTTTTCTACATATTCATTTCTGAATTTAAAATTTTTAAAAATTTTAGTATCAGGGACAAACGTAACTTTGGTTCCTTTACGTAAAGAAGAATCTGTTGGTGGCTCATCAGAGATAAGATTCCCTCTTTCAAACTCCGCGATTTTGGTTTGATTATCGCGAATAGATTGTACTTTAAAATAAGAAGACAAGGCGTTAACTGCCTTTGTTCCAACTCCGTTTAACCCCACAGACTTTTTAAATGCTCTTGAGTCGTACTTCCCTCCTGTATTCATTTTAGAAACAACATCTACCACTTTTCCAAGAGGAATTCCACGACCATAATCTCTTATTGTAACCGTATTCTCTTTGATTACAATTTCAATTGTTTTTCCGGCACCCATTACATATTCATCAATTGAATTGTCTAAAACTTCTTTGATTAAAATGTAAATACCGTCGTCAGGAGAAGAGCCGTCACCCAATTTTCCAATATACATTCCCGGACGCATTTGGATATGTTCTTTCCAATCCAGCGAGCGTATATTGTCTTCTGTATATTGTGTGTTTTGCGGCATTCTGTATTATCTTATTCGACCGACGAAAATAAGATTATTCCATTAGAACTAAAAGCCCAACCCGAGGAATTTATTAACAATGTGACAAAGAATCTATCACCTTTTGGCTTATTCTATTTTAAGTTCTTTAATGGCTTTTTCGGGAGTGATGATTTTATAGCCGTTCCAGAAACTCGAGTCATACGAATCTAGGCGTTTAATTTGAAAATCCGATTTTGGTTTAAAAGCCTCAAACATCGATTTTGGCAAAAATTCTGAATCAGTAAAAACGATCTCTTTGGTACTATAGTTCATTATCTGAATATTCATTTGAAAAGAGATTTGATTTTGCTTTCTCCTTCCTTTCACAAACTTATTTTTTTCGATAATTTTTATGGGTCTATCAATCCCTACCTGTTGTGAATCACTAATTTTCAAATACTTTAAGCTATATTTATTATCCTTATTTTTTGTAAAAATAATCGTACTGTTATAGCTCAAATCATTGGCAGAAATACCTAACATATTAAAGTGCTTGTCAAAAATCTTGTGAGCTCCTTGAATATCGGCTCTTATCACAGCAAAATCTTCTGTATTGATGAAAAGTTTCCCTTTGTATTTTGCCTTGCCTTTTGAGTTAAATTCAATAATATAAGCCAAATCATCGCCTATCTCTATAAATCCTGTTTTATGAAACTCATATTTATTCGATTTATTAAGAATATCTACCGATGCTTCTTCATTAATAAAAAGATTTTCAAAAAGACGGTTCACTAATATGTCTCTATATTTTTGTATATCCTTATTCTTGGTTTGTATAGGTTTGGCTTTTCTTTTTTCTTCCTCTCCCAAAATAGAATCTATTGTTTCCGTTTTATCTAAACGAATGATCCCTGATTTAATTACTAAATATGAATTGGGTTTGGTATTGTCTCTTAAGGTTTTAAAAAAATCTTCTTGTATTTTTTTAATTGATGAAATTTCATGTTTGCTTTGTATCAACAATACTTTTTGAAGATTAGTCTTGGATTTTTTGTTATTATAACTATATACATCTCCATATGATTCTACCAAGGATGTAAAGTTTTTTGGGAATTTTCCAACTATCGTGTCAAAAAGAGTTTGATTAATATTATCAATTGATGATTTCTCTACATCAAAATTAAATTTCTTAATTCTTTGCTTGTATGTTTCTCTAATAAAAGCCTTACCGGCAATATATTTGGTCTGATAATTATTGTCAAGATTATTTTTTACATTGTCAATAATCTCATCAACACTCAATTTTTTATTAGACAAAATAACCGGATCTATTTCAAAAACCTCTTGTTTTAAAAAAATAATTTCAGGAATGGTATCTTGTAAAGAAAATGACTCAGCCCGATACCCCAAAGAAGTTATCTTTAACGAGTCTTTTGAAGTGATGTTTTTTGGCTTGGGAAATTCAAACATACCTTCTTCATTAGACATAACACCATCTGTCTTTGAAAATTGGATACTTGCATAGGGTATTGGCTCCTTTGTTTCTTCATCGAGTATTTTGGAAGAAACTTGTTGTGCTTGTATTATTACTGAAGCATTTAAAAAAAGAAGTGTAACGAGTAATTTCTGTATCATTATTGAATTCTTTAGGATACAATAATAAACGAAAGAAACAGATTTTTGTTACAGGTTTTTGTTAATCTTTGTTAATAGTACAAAGATTTAACTTTTTGTAAAGATTGCTAAACGTTGAATCTAAAATTCATCATATCACCATCCTGTACAACATACTCTTTTCCTTCAATAGAAAGTTTTCCCGCCTCTTTAACCTTTGCTTCACTTCCGTAATAAATAAAATCTTCATACTTCATTACCTCTGCTCTAATAAAGCCTTTTTCAAAGTCTGTATGAATTACTCCCGCAGCCTGTGGCGCTTTATCTCCAACATGAATTGTCCAAGCTCTAACTTCTTTAACACCGGCAGTAAAATAGGTTTGTAAATTTAATAATTTGTAGGCTGATCGTATTAAACGATTGGCACCGGTTTCTGTAAGTCCCAATTCATCTAAAAAAAGTTGGCGTTCTTCATAATCATCTAATTCTGCAATATCAGCCTCCGTTGCTACAGCTAAGATTAACACTTCTGCCGCTTCTTCTTTTACAGCTTCTTTTACGGCATCGGAATAAGCATTTCCATTAATTGCCGAAGCCTCATCTACATTACAGACATACAATACCGGTTTGTCTGTTAAAAATTGTAATGGTTTAATATATTCGTTACGTTCATCATCCGATAAATCAAGAGTTCTAACTGATTGGGCACTCTCTAATCCTGTTTTTACTTTCTCTAAAACGGCTAATTCCTTTTGGGCAACTTTATCTCCGGTTTTAGCGGCACGTCTTACTTTATCAAATCTTTTTTCGAGGGTTTCTAAATCTTTTAATTGTAGTTCTATATCAATAGTTTCTTTGTCTCTAACAGGATCTATTGTCGTGTCAACATGGGTAATATTATCATTATCATAACAACGTAATACGTGAATAATCGCATCGGTTTCACGAATATTACTTAAAAATTGATTTCCCAATCCTTCACCTTTACTGGCGCCTCTAACCAAACCTGCTATATCTACTATTTCTACAATGGCCGTTTGAACACGTTGTGGTTGTACAATTTCAGCCAATTTGGTCAATCGTTGGTCAGGGACATTTATCACCCCAACATTTGGTTCTATTGTGCAAAAAGGATAGTTTGCCGATTGTGCTTTAGCACTTGACAAACAATTAAAAAGGGTTGATTTTCCTACATTCGGCAAACCGACTATTCCTGCTTTCATGAAATTCTAATTTTAGGCTGCAAAGATAATTTTTTTTTATTGCTAAAGACTCTTTTAATATTGATTTACAATTTCAACAGAAATTCCATCGTATCGACACCATCAGCATAGTCCCATAGTTGTGGTAACTGAGTTTGCCCAAAGCTAACCGTTTCTATTCCTAATTTTTGATTGGTCACCACACACTGTATTTTTTCTTGGTCAAAAGATAACTTTTGCTCTAACTCTTCCGGTGAATTGTAATATTCATAAAATAATGTTGCTATAGGAGATGCATAGGAATTATCTTCTTTCAAAATAAAAAAACCATTTTCCAATATCGGTATTTGGCTCATTAAATAAACCGTTTTATTATAATCGTAGTTGTTCTTGTATTTCTTGTAATCTATGCAGCTGTTTTGCTTATAAATTGCTTTAAACAAGACATCAAAATCATAAGCCATTGGGACAAAAATTTTAGAAACGCTTCTACAACCCAGTCCAAAATAACGAAAAATATCTTCTCCTAAATTCTCTAATTCTTCCTGAGATTCATTACCTGTTAGAATAGCTACCGCGTTTCTATTTTTACGTATAATATTTGGATACTTATTAAAATAATGTTCAAAATAACGAGCTGTATTATTACTTCCTGTGGCAATTACCGCATCTATATTTTTGAGAGGAGATTCAGTGAAAGTAATATATTCTTTAAATTGAGGTGCTATACAAATCAAAAAACCGGCTAAAACAGGTAGCAGTTTTTGGTCATTTGAAGACTGTTTAATCAATAGCTTATGCCCTGACATCAATACAGTAATAAAGTCATGAAAACCTACCAAAGGAATATTTCCGGCGGTTACTATTCCTATAGTTTTAGGTGAAATATCATCAAAATTATATTGTTTAATCCATTTTTCAATATTGCTTTCAGATAAAGTTTGTGCCCAAGTTTCTAGGGCAAAAAGCACATTAGAATCGGTAAACCAACCATTGTGATGTACTGCCTGCTGTATTTGCTCTTGCAATTGTTTAAAGAACGGCTCATTACAGGAAACAGATTCATTTTTTACAATTTTATCGACCTTGAATTGGTCTAAAAAATATCCTAGTTTTACAAATGCTTGTGCTCTATCCTTTATTTTCATCCTACAAAAATAAGATTGTTTCTATTAAATAAAAAAGGGATAAACTAAATGCTTATCCCTTAATATCAGTTTCTTCAACTGTTTATTCTTCCGATTTTTTTTCTTCGGTTGTTTCTTCTGCTTTTGTTTCAACAGCAGTTTCATTCTCAACTTTAGCTGTAGATTTTTTTCTACGGCTACGTCTAGTTGATTTTTTCTTCTTAGCGTTAGGATTATAGTTTTCGTTATAGTCAACAAATTCTACCATAGCCATTTCAGCATTATCACCCAAACGATTACCTAGTTTGATTATACGTAAATACCCACCCGGTCTATCAGCAACTTTTACTGCTACATTTTTAAACAATTCGGTAACCATATACTTGTTTTTCAAATACTTGAAAACAATACGACGGTTATGAGTAGTATCATCTTTTGATTTAGTAATAATCGGCTCTACATATTGACGTAAGGCTTTAGCTTTAGCTAAGGTCGTATTAATACGTTTGTGTTCTATCAATGAACAAGCCATATTAGACAACATTGCCTTTCTGTGTGCCGTTTTTCTTCCTAAATGATTAAATTTCTTTCCGTGTCTCATCTTACTTTCAATTATATACGCTTAATGCGATTTAATTTGATTACTTATTATTCTTTATCTAGTTTATACTTACTCAAATCCATTCCAAAGCTCAGATTTTTAGCATCTACTAACTCACTTAATTCAGTCAATGATTTTTTACCGAAATTTCTAAACTTCATCAAGTCACTTTTATGGTAGGAAACCAAATCACCTAAGGTATCAACCTCTGCTGCCTTCAAGCAATTCAATGCTCTTACAGAAAGGTCCATATCAACCAATTTGGTTTTTAACAACTGACGCATATGTAATGACTCTTCATCATAAGATTCTGTTTGAGCAATCTCATCAGCTTCCATCGTAATACGTTCATCAGAGAATAACATAAAGTGTTGAATCAATATTTTTGCAGCTTCTGTCAATGCGTCCTGTGGATTAATTGAACCGTCTGTTTTAATATCAAATATTAACTTTTCGTAATCTGTTTTTTGTTCAACCCTATGATTTACTACTTCGTATTTAACCAATTTAATTGGTGTATAAATAGAATCTGTAAAAATAGTACCCAAAGGCATTCCTGATTTTTTATTCTCCTCTGCGGGAACAAAACCTCTACCTTTTTCGATAGTCAACTCCATATGAAGTTTAAGATTCTTTTCCATATTACAGATTACCAAATCAGGATTTAAGACCTGAAAACCTGAAATAAAAGGTTGCAAATCACCTGCTGTCAATTGAGATTTTTTAGTAACTGTAACCGTTACCGTTTCATTTTCAACATCATCAATCTGTCTTTTGAAACGTACCTGTTTTAAATTCAGAATAATATCGGTTACATCCTCAACAACACCTGAGATAGTTGAAAATTCGTGTTCAACACCTTCAATACGTATTGAAGTGATTGCATAGCCCTCTAAAGAAGAAAGTAAAACTCTTCTCAAAGCATTCCCAACGGTTAAACCAAAACCAGGTTCTAAAGGTCTAAATTCAAATTTACCTTCAAATTCATTGGATTCAATTTTAATAACCGTATCGGGTTTTTGAAAATTTAATATAGCCATAGTTGGTTTATTTTTCTTTATTATTTAGAGTACAATTCAACGATAAACTGCTCATTAATATTTTCAGGAATCTGAATTCTTTCCGGTACGGAAACAAAAGTTCCTTGTTTAGTATCATTATTCCAAGTCATCCACTCGTAAACGGTGCTACGATTTGCCAATGAGTTCTCAATAACTTCTAAAGATTTAGATTTTTCTCTGACTCCAACAACATCACCGGGATTTAAGCTGTAAGAAGGAATATTTACCAAGCTACCATTTACAGTGATATGTCTATGAGATACCAACTGTCTTGCGGCACTTCTACTTGGGGCAATTCCTAAACGATATACAACATTATCTAATCTAGATTCACAAAGTTGTAGTAAAATTTCACCAGTAATTCCACTTCTACGTTGTGCTTTTTTAAATAAGTTACTGAATTGTTTTTCTAAAATACCATAGGTATATTTAGCTTTTTGCTTTTCTTGTAATTGAACTGCATATTCAGATTTTTTACCACGTCTCCTGTTGTTACCGTGTTGTCCCGGAGGGTAGTTCTTTTTCTCGAAACTCTTATCAGGGCCAAAAATGGGCTCTCCGAATTTTCTTGCAATTTTTGTTTTAGGTCCAGTATATCTAGCCATTTCTTTTGATTTAGGTAAAAACGATTACGAATTAAGGTCTAGAATTTAATCCTTCGAAAATCTTTAGCGTTTTTACAATTATTATTAAATTATTATACTCTTCTACGTTTTGGTGGACGGCATCCGTTATGTGGTAATGGTGTAACATCAATAATTTCTGTTATTTCCACTCCACTATTGTGAATTGCTCTCATAGCAGATTCTCTACCGTTACCGGGTCCTTTAACATAGGCTTTTACTTTGCGTAATCCTAACTCATAGGCTACTTTAGCAGCATCTTCAGCAGCTAATTGTGCAGCATAAGGTGTATTTTTCTTTGACCCTCTAAAGCCTTGTTTTCCGGCAGAAGACCAAGAAATTACATCGCCTTTCTTATTGGTTAAAGTGACAATAATATTATTAAAAGAAGCGTGAATATGAGCTTCACCTACTGCTTCAATGATTACTTTACGTTTTTTTGTGACTGTCTTTTTCGCCATAATTCAGCTATTATTTAGTTGCTATTTTTTTGTTAGCAACAGTTTTACGTTTACCCTTTCTAGTTCTTGAATTATTTTTGGTACGTTGGCCTCTTAATGGAAGACCCGTTCTATGACGGATTCCTCTATAGCTACCTATGTCCATTAATCGTTTGATATTTAAACGAGTTTCAGAACGTAATTCACCTTCAATAGTGTATTTTCCGGCCTCTTCACGAATATGTGCAATTTCGTCATCTGTCCAATCTTGAACTTTAGTACTTTCATCAACTTTAGCATTTGCTAAAATTTCTTTTGCTCTACTTCTTCCAATACCGTAAATATAAGTTAGTGCAATGACACCTCTTTTATTATTTGGAATATCAATACCTGCTATTCTTGCCATAATTATCCTTGTCTTTGTTTATGTTTTGGATTCTTTTTGTTGATTACGTATAATCTTCCTTTACGACGTACGATTACATCGTCTGCGGATCTTTTCTTTAAGGATGCTCTTACTTTCATTTCTTTTAATATCTGTATGTTATTCTAGCTTTACTCAAATCGTACGGACTCATTTCAAGTTTAACCTTATCGCCGGGTAATAACTTGATATAATGCATTCTCATTTTACCCGAAATATGTGCAGTAACAACATGTCCGTTTTGTAATTCTACACGAAACATAGCGTTTGATAATGCTTCGGTTATGGTTCCATCTTGTTCAATTGCGGGTTGTTTTGCCATACGTTATTATATTAATTATTTTGTTCTTCTTCCTGTACTTGCTTTCATCAAACCATCATAATGATGATTTAGTAAATAAGCATTAATTTGTTGTATTGTGTCCATTGCAACACCTACCATAATTATCAAAGATGTTCCTCCGTAAAACAATGCCCAGTTTTGTTGTACTCCAAATTGGGTTACTATTGCCGGTAACACTGCTAATAAAGCTAAAAACAATGATCCAGGAAATGTAATACGAGACAATATTGTATCTAATAATTCAGCAGTATCATGTCCCGGTTTAACACCAGGAATAAATCCATTTCCTCTTTTTAAATCATCAGCCATTTTATTAGTAGGTATTGTAATTGCCGTATAAAAATAACTAAAAATAATTATCAACACTGCAAATAAAATATTATATGATAAACCAAACATATTTCCAAACTGGATACCGATTGATTTAACCGCTTCATTATCTGATTGTGCTAATAATCCGGGAACAAACATTAAAGCCTGTGCAAAGATAATTGGCATTACTCCTGCAGAATTTAATCGCAAAGGAATGTAATCTCTGGCACTACCTACTGTTTTGATAGCTCCAATAACCGACCTTTTTGCATATTGAACAGTTACTCGCCTAACAGCCGTAACTAAATATACCGATGCCATAATTACCAAGAACCAAACTACTAACTCTAATAAAATCATAATTAAAGCTCCTTGCCCAGCCGATAATTTTGAAGTAACCTCATTCATAAATGAACCTGGAAATCTCGCCATAATACCAACCATAATCAAAAGGGAAATACCGTTACCGATACCTTTATCCGTAATTTTTTCTCCCAGCCACATAGCAAATACAGAACCTGTCATTAGTAATATCAAAGAAGAAACAAAGAACAAACCACCATGTCCCATTGTAAAAGCACTTTCAGGAACTCCAACTCTACTCATATTGGCAATATAGGCAGGTCCTTGTACCAACGTAATTACAATTGTCAACCAACGTGTTATCTGTGTTTTTTTGTTTCTACCACTCTCACCGTCTTTGTCTAATTTTTGCAAATAAGGTACAGCAATTCCCATCAATTGTACAACAATTGAGGCAGATATATAAGGCATTACCCCGAGTGCCATAATGGAAGCTCTAGAAAAAGCCCCACCGGTAAATGCATTAATAATACCTAACAAACCACCTTGTGTATTGGTTGCTGCTGTTAACTGAGTTGTATCTATACCTGGCAAAGAAACCTGAGCCATAAAACGGTAAACCGCCATAAAGCCCAAAGTTAGAATCAGCTTATTTCTAAGTTCTTCTATCTTCCAAATATCTTTTATGGTTTGTATAAACTTCTTCATTGAATGTATTATAATTCGGTTGCTGAACCACCTGCTTTTTCAATTGCAGCTTTAGCGGTTGCTGTAAATTTATGTGCTGTAATAGAAAGTTTAGCTTTTAATTCACCTCTTCCTAATATTTTTACCATTTCATTTTTACGCATCAATCTATTTTCGATTAATACTTGTACATCTACGGTATCTTTAATTTTACCTGCATCAACCAGACCTTGTAAGGTATCAAGATTAACTCCTTGGTACTCTTTTCTGTTGATATTGGTAAAACCAAATTTAGGTACACGTCTTTGCAATGGCATTTGTCCACCCTCAAATCCTAGTTTTCTTGAATAACCGGAACGTGATTTGGCACCTTTATGACCTCTAGTGGAAGTTCCACCTTTTCCTGATCCTTGTCCTCTCCCGATACGTTTACTCAAGTGAGTGCTTCCTTTAGCCGGTTTTAAATTATGTAATTCCATTACCTTTTAATCTTTTTTATATTTCTGTTACAGAAACTAAGTGTTTTACTTTATTGACCATACCTAAAATCTCAGGAGTAGCTTCATGCTCTACCTCTTGATTTATTTTACGTAATCCTAAGGATTCCATCGTACGTTTTTGTGTACCAGGTCTTCTGATAACGCTTCTAACTTGTTTTACTCTAATCTTACCCATTGTTACGTCAGTTTATCCGTTAAATACTTTATCTAAAGATACGCCACGTTCTTTAGCAACCATTTCGGGACTTCTCAATTGAAGTAAAGCATCAAAAGTTGCTTTTACAACGTTATGAGGATTTGATGACCCTTGTGATTTAGATAGTACGTTATGTACTCCAACTGATTCTAATACCGCACGCACTGCACCACCGGCTATAACTCCTGTACCATCTGATGCTGGTTTGATAAACACTCTAGCCCCACCAAACTTTCCTTTTTGTTCATGAGGGATAGTTTTGTTTACGATTGGAATACGAATTAAATTTTTCTTTGCATTTTCTATTGCCTTTGCAATAGCTGTAGCAACATCTTTAGATTTTCCTAAACCATGACCCACTACGCTCTCGCCGTCACCTACAACAACAATGGCTGAAAAACCAAAGGTTCTACCCCCTTTTGTTACTTTGGTAACTCTTTGTACGCCAACTAAGTGATCTTGTAATTCTAATCCACTTGGTTTTACACGCTCTACATTTTTATACTTGCTATACATAGTGTTTGTCTTAAAATTTTAAACCTGCTTCTCTGGCAGCATCAGCAAAAGCTTTTACTCTACCGTGATATAAATAACCATTACGATCAAATGCACATTTAGTGATTCCTGCTTTAATAGCTTTTTCACCAAACATTTTACCGACGGCAGCAGCTGTTTCAACTTTGTTTCCATCTGCTTTAACGCCTTTTTCTCTTGATGACGCCGCTAGTAAAGTTTTACCGTTTACATCGTCAATCAATTGTGCATATATCTCCCTATTACTACGAAAGACACTTAATCTAGGTTTCTCTGCGGTTCCTGAAACAATCTTACGAATTCTTCGCTTGATTCTTTGTCTTCTTTCTAATTTTGTTAATCCCATGTTGCTATACTAATTAGGCTGTTTTACCAGCTTTTCTTCTAATAATTTCTCCTACAAATTTCACACCTTTTCCTTTGTATGGTTCAGGTTTACGGAAAGAACGAATCTTTGCGGCAACTTGTCCCACCAATTGTTTATCAAATGATGTTAATTTAATAATCGGATTTTTACCTTTTTCCGAAATTGTCTCAACTTTAACTTCGGGTGCGATATCCATAACAATACTATGTGAAAATCCTAAGGCTAAGTCCAATCTTTGTCCTTGGTTTGAAGCCCTATAACCAACTCCAACCAATTCTAATTCTTTTGTCCAGCCGGTGGCAACACCTTTAACCATATTGTTAACTAAAGATCTATACAACCCGTGCATTGCTCTATGAGGCTTACTATCTGAAGGTCGTTTTACAGAAACGCTTCCATCTTTAACAGTAATCTCTACATCTTTAATTTCTTGTACAAGTTCTCCTAATTTACCTTTAACTGTTACAAAGTTGTCTTTTACTTCCACAGTAACTCCTTCAGGTATTGTAATCGGATTATTTCCTATTCTTGACATCTCTTTTACTATTCTATATTAATAAACATAACATAATACCTCGCCACCGACATTTTCAGCAATTGCTTTTTTGTTTGTCATTACTCCTTTTGAAGTAGAGACAATGGCAATTCCCAAGCCGTTAAGTACTCTTGGCATTTCGTCAGCCCCAACATATTTACGCAAACCAGGCGTACTTACTCGTTGTAATTTTTTTATTACAGAAGTCTTGGTTTGTTTACTATATTTTAAGGCTATTTTAATACTTCCTTGTTTATCATCATCCATAAACTTGTAGCTTAAAATGTATCCTTGGTCAAATAAGATTTTTGTAATCTCTTTTTTGATATTGGATGCAGGTATTTCTACAACTCTATGACCTGCGCTAAACGCATTTCTAATTCTCGTTAGATAATCTGCTATTGGATCTGTGTTCATCTTGTTTCTTATTTATGGATTACCAACTTGCTTTTTTAACACCGGGTATTAACCCTTGATTTGCCATTTCTCTAAAAGTTACACGAGATATTCCAAATTGTCTCATATATCCTTTTGGTCTTCCGGTTAATTTACAACGATTATGTAAACGTACCGGTGATGCGTTTTTTGGAATTCTTTGTAGTGCTTCATAGTCTCCCGCTTCTTTTAAAGCTTTACGCTTTGCAGCATACTTGGCAACTAATTTTTGTCTTTTTACCTCACGGGCTTTCATTGATTCTTTAGCCATTCTTCTTATTTTTTAAACGGTAATCCTAATGCTTTTAACAAAGACATCGCTTCTTTATCTGTCGGTGCAGACGTTACAAAAGTTATGTCCATTCCACTAATCTTATTGATTTTATCAATGCTAATTTCAGGATAGATAATTTGCTCTGTTATCCCTAAATTGTAATTTCCCCTACCATCAAAACCGGTTGCTTTGATTCCTTGAAAATCACGTACACGAGGTAAAGATACAGTAACTAATCTATCTAAAAATTCGTACATCTTTTCACCACGTAGCGTAACCATCGCACCGATGGGCATTCCTCTACGCAATTTAAAAGTAGCAACATCCTTTTTAGAAATTGTAGCCACAGATTTTTGTCCTGTAATAAGCGTTAACTCCTCTAAGGCATAGTCTATTAACTTCTTATCGGCGGTTGCAGCACCAACTCCTTTACTCACTACAATTTTTTGTAGTTTGGGAACTTGCATAATGCTCTTATATCCGAACTCTTCAAAAAGTTCTTTGACAATTTTGTCTTGATATTCTGCTTTTAATCTAGGTATATAACTCATCTTTAAATCGCTTTGTTAGATTTTTTTGAAAATCTAATTTTCTTACCATCTTCTGTTCTGTAACCCACTCTAACTGTTTTACCATTTTCTAATAACATTATATTAGAAATATGAATGGGTGCTTCCATTTTTTCAATACCACCTTGTGGATTAGTAGCACTAGGTTTTTTGTGTTTAGAAACCATATTGACTCCTTCAACAAGAACGCGGTTCTTTGCTACCAATACCTGAAGTACTTTTCCTTCTTGTCCTTTGCTTTCTCCTGCAATGACACGTACGGTATCTCCTGTTTTAATTTTAAATTTTCTCATTTGTCTTATAAATTATAGTACCTCCGGTGCTAGTGAGACAATCTTCATAAATTTCTTATCACGTAGTTCTCTTGCTACGGGACCGAAAACACGTGTTCCTTTCATTTCGCCAGAGTTAGCATCTAATAATACACAAGCATTATCATCAAATCTGATGTATGAACCGTCTTTTCTTCTAACCTCTTTAACAGTACGAACTACAACTGCTCTGGATACTTGTCCTTTTTTTACAGAACCGTTTGGAGTTGCTTCTTTTATGGTAACAACAATTTTATCACCTAAAGAGGCATATCTTTTCTTGGTTCCTCCTAAAACTCTGATTACTAGCACTTCTTTGGCACCGGTATTATCAGCTACTTTTAATCTTGATTCTTGCTGTAACATAATTATTTAGCTCTTTCAATGATTTCTACTAATCTCCAACGTTTTGATTTACTCAAAGGACGTGTTTCCATAATACGTACTTTATCTCCTTCATTACATTCATTCTTTTCGTCATGTGCCGTATATTTTTTTGTATTCAATACAAACTTCCCATACATTGGGTGTTTTACACGTTTTACTTCAGAAACCACTATAGATTTATCCATTTTGTTGCTGGATACAATCCCTATACGTTCCTTTCTAAGATTTCTTTCTGCCATCTTTATAGTCCTTTACGAATTTTGTAATTCTCTATTAGTTAATTCTGTAGCAATACGTGCTACTGTCTTTCTCAAAGTTCTTAATTGGATTGGATTTTCCAAAGGAGAAACCGTATGAGTAATTTTCAACTCGGTATATTGCTTGGTCAAACTCTCCAATTTTTCTTGTAAATCCTCAACTGATAAATCTCTGATATCTGAATTTTTCATCTCTTAATTTGTTTTAGGCGTTTTCGTCGTAATCTCTAGCAATAACAAACTTTGTTTTTACAGGTAATTTCTGTGCTGCTAAACGTAAAGCTTCTTTAGCTACATCTATAGATACACCTCCTATTTCAAAAAGTATACGTCCAGGTTTAACGACGGCAACAAAATATTCTGGAGCTCCTTTACCTTTACCCATACGTACCTCTAAAGGCTTTTTTGTAATAGGCTTGTCCGGAAAAATTTTAATCCATAAAGCTCCCTGTCTTTTCATATAACGTGTTGCAGCAACACGAGCTGCTTCTATTTGACGAGAAGTTAACAAATCTTGTTCTAGAGATTTGATACCAAACATACCATTAGACAGACGGTGACCTCTTTGGGAATTACCTTTCATATTCCCTTTACCTTTCTGTACTTTACGATATTTTACTCTTTTTGGTTGTAACATCTTACAATCTAATTTTAATAGTTATTATCTTCTACGTGGTCCGCGACCTCTACCCTTATTACTTCTAGATTTTCCACCTGTTTTTTTCTGCATTCCTACAAGTGGTTGTAAATCTCTTTTTCCGTAAACTTCTCCTTTCATAATCCATACTTTAACACCAATTTTACCATAAGTTGTATTTGACTCAACTAAAGCATAATCAATATCCGCACGGAAGGTAGATAAAGGAATACGTCCATCTTTATAATTTTCTGAACGCGCCATCTCAGCACCATTTAATCTACCGGAAATTTGAACTTTAATTCCCTCAGCATTCATACGCATCGTACTTGCAATTGCCATTTTAATAGCACGTCTGTATGAAATTCTGTTTTCAATTTGACGAGCGATATTGGCAGCTACCAACTTTGCATCTAATTCAGGTCTTTTGATTTCATATATATTAATCTGAACATCTTTACCTGTAAGTTTCTTTAATTCTTCTTTTAACATATCTACTTCTTGACCACCTTTTCCGATAATAATACCGGGACGTGCCGTAGTAATAGTTATAGTTAGAATTTTTAATGTACGTTCAATAATTACACGCGAAACACTAGCTTTAGCCAGACGGGTAAAAATATACTTTCTGATTTTATCATCTTCGGCAATTTTATCCCCATAATCATTACCACCATACCAGTTAGATTCCCAACCTCTGATGATTCCTAATCTGTTTCCTATTGGATTTGTCTTTTGTCCCATGTTCGCTACTTATTTACTTGTATTTTTGCTTCCTAAAATCATTGTCACGTGATTAGAACGTTTTCTTATTCTATGTGCACGACCTTGTGGAGCAGGTTGAATACGTTTTAACATACTACCACTATCAACAAATATCTCACTTATATATAATCCGGCATCTTCGATATTTGCATCTTCATTCTTAGCCTGCCAATTAGCAATTGCTGATAATAAAAGCTTTTCTAAGTTAATAGATGCTTCTTTAGTACTGAATTTTAATATCTGTAAAGCTTTATCTACTTCTACACCTCTGATTTGATCAGCTACTAAACGCATTTTTCTAGGTGAAGTAGGAACACCTTTCATCCTTGCAGATACGATGTTTTTCTTTGCTTCCTTGCGGGCTACCGCCGCATTATGTTTTCTAACTCCCATCTCTTAGTACTTTATTTTTTCTTCTTATCAGAACCATGACCTCTGTAGGTACGTGTTGGTGAAAACTCACCCAATTTGTGACCTACCATATTTTCTGTAATGTATACCGGAACAAATTGTCTACCGTTATGCACAGCAATTGTTTGTCCTACAAAATCAGGAGTAATCATCGATGCTCTTGACCATGTTTTTATTACAGCTTTCTTATTTGATTCTATATTTCGTTGAACTTTTCTTTCCAATTTATGGAAAACATAAGGTCCTTTTTTAAGTGAACGTGCCATCTAATTATCCTTTATTTTTTTCTACGTTCTACAATATGTTTATTACTCGATTTGGTCTTAGACCTTGTACGGTAACCTTTAGCAGGAATACCATTTTTAGATCTTGGATGACCACCGGTAGCTTTTGCTTCACCACCACCCATTGGGTGGTCGACAGGGTTTTTAACCGTTGCTCTAACTCTTGGACGTCTTCCTAACCATCTTGTTCTACCGGCTTTCCCTCCTACTAATAATTGATGATCAGAGTTTGAAACTACACCTATGGTAGCTTTACAAGTTCCCAACACCATTCTTATCTCACCTGAAGGTAATTTGATAGTAACATATTTTCCTTCTTTTGCTACTAATTGAGCAAAAGAACCTGCACTACGCACCATTACGGCACCTTGTCCCGGTCTTAATTCAACACAAGAGATGGTAGAACCCATCGGCATATTGGCTAAAGGCAAAGTATTTCCTATATTAGGTTTTACTTTCTCTCCTGACAATACCGTTTGCCCTACTTCTAAACCGGCTTGTGCGATAATATATCTTTTCTCACCATCAGCATATACCAATAATGCTATAAAGGCACTGCGATTTGGATCATACTCAATGGTTTTAACCGTTGCAGGAATATCTGCCTTATCTCTTTTAAAATCGATAATGCGATATTTCTTTTTATGACCACCACCTTTATATTGCATAGTCATTTTTCCGGTGTTATTTCGACCTCCAGATCTTTTTAGCGGTGCGAGTAAACTCTTTTCCGGCTTGTCAGTAGTAATGGTGTCGAACCCATTTACTACTTTAAAACGCTGACCTGGTGTTGTTGGTTTTAATTTTCTAACTGACATTTTTCAGTATATTAAATATTACTATAAAAATCTATAGAGTCTCCTTCTGAAAGCTGTACAATAGCTTTTTTAAATCCTCCTGTTTTACCAGTTACTACCCCTTTCTTGGTGAACTTGGTTTTTCTCTCAAACGGATAGTTCATTGTGCGAACTTTGGTAACTGCTACGCCATAAGCCTCTTCAACGGCATTTTTAATTTGGATTTTATTAGCTCTTTTATCAACTATAAATCCATACTTGCCGAATAACTCACTATCGTTAGTTACTTTTTCCGTTATTATCGGTTTAATTAATATTCTCATTGTACTAGCTTATTAACTTAAATTAGCTTCAAATTCTTCTAATGCACCCTCGATAAACACAATTTTTGAAGCATTCATAACTCTATAAGTGTTTAAATCTGAGTTTGTTATAACATTTACCCTAGATAAATTGCGTGCCGACAAATATACATTATTATTTTGACCGTTCAAGACAAATACAGATTTTTTATTCTCCAAGTCCAGAGCTTTCAAAATTGCTTTAAAATCTTTGGTCTTAGGCTGGCTAAAATCAAAGTTTTCCATCACAATAATATTGTTGTTTTTAGCAGCAATGCTCAAAGCAGATTTTCTTGCTAATCTTTTGGTATTCTTATTCAATTTAAAAGCATAACTTCTTGGTCTTGGGCCAAAAACACGTCCACCCCCTCTAAATACAGGAGATTTTATACTACCCGCACGAGCGGTACCGGTACCTTTTTGCTTTTTAATTTTTCTTGTACTCCCAACAATATCAGCTCTTTCTTTAGCTTTATGGGTTCCTTGTCTTTTATTAGCCAAGTGTTGCTTAACATCTAAATAAATAGCATGCTCGTTTGGCTCAATTCCAAAAATATCTTTAGAAAGTTCAACTTTCTTACCGGTATCTTTACCTTTAATATCTACAACAGCTACTTTCATTATTTCTCAATAGTTATATAAGAGTTTTTGTGACCCGGAACGGCACCTTTTACAATTAAAAGATTCTTTTCAGGAACTACTTTTAAAACTCTTAAGTTTTGAACTTTAACTTTATCTCCACCCATTCTTCCTGCCATACGCATTCCTTTGAATACACGAGCCGGATAAGATGCTGCTCCAATTGAACCCGGAGCTCTTAATCTGTTATGTTGACCGTGCGTTGCTTGACCAACACCTCTAAAGCCATGGCGTTTTACAACACCTTGAAAGCCTTTTCCTTTTGAGATTCCGGAAACATCTACAAATTCTCCTTCTTCAAAAAATTCAACAGTAAGAGTATCACCTATTTTGTACTCTTCTTCGTAACCTTGGAATTCAACGACTTTCTTTTTGGCAGACGTACCGGCTTTTTTAAAGTGACCTTGTAAAGCTTTGGTCGTCTGTTTTTCTTTTTTGTCATCGAAACCAAGTTGTACGGCATTGTACCCGTCAACCTCAATGGTTCTGACTTGGGTAACCACACAAGGACCTGCTTCTATAACAGTACAAGGAATATTCTTCCCGTTTTCGTCATAGAGACTTGTCATTCCTATTTTTCTACCTATTAACCCAGACATTATTATTAATTTAGATTTTAGAGGTTAGAAGTTAGAAGTTAGAGGTATTACCTTACTTTCTTCTAATTTTCTAGATTCTCTGATTTAATTATACTTTTATTTCTACTTCAATTCCACTTGGTAATTCTAATTTCATCAAAGCATCAATAGTCTTAGATGATGAACTATAAATATCCAATAATCGTTTATAAGAGCTCAATTGAAATTGCTCTCTTGATTTCTTATTTACGTGTGGTGAACGTAATACAGTAAAAATTTTCTTTTGCGTTGGTAATGGAATTGGTCCATTAACGATAGCTCCGGTACTTTTAACTGTTTTTACGATTTTTTCAGCAGATCTGTCTACCAAATTGTAATCGTAAGATTTTAATTTTATTCTAATTTTTTGACTCATCGTATTAAAATTCAGAATTATCCGATTGTTTTTTCTATTACTTCTTCCGCAATGTTCTTAGGTGTTTGCTCATAGTGAGAAAACTCCATTGAAGAGGTTGCTCTACCAGAAGACAAAGTTCTAAGTGTTGTAACATATCCAAACATTTCAGATAATGGTACGGTTGCTTTTACAACTTTTGCTCCTGCTCTGTCATCCATACTATGTACTTGACCTCTACGTCTGTTAAGATCCCCTACAATAGACCCCATACTTTCTTCCGGAGTTACTACTTCTAATTTCATAATAGGCTCTAAAAGAACGGCACCTGCATTTTTGGCAACTGCTTTAAAACCTAACTTAGCAGCTAATTCAAAAGATAGTTGATCAGAATCCACGGCGTGGAAAGAACCATCATTTAAAGCAACTTTCATACTATCAATTTCAAATCCTGCTAAAGGTCCATTCTTCATTGCAGCAGCAAAACCTTTTTCAACAGAAGGAACAAATTCTTTAGGCACATTACCACCTTTAATATTATTTTCAAAGACCAAACCTGGCTTTTCTGCATCATCTGCCGGTCCTATTTCAAATACAATATCTGCAAATTTACCACGTCCACCGGATTGTTTCTTATAAACTTCTCTATGTGAAATAGTTTGTGTTAATGCTTCTTTGTATTCTACCTGAGGTTGTCCCTCATTAACTTCTACTTTGAACTCACGTTTTAAACGATCTACAATAATCTCCAAGTGTAATTCACCCATCCCTGAGATAATTGTTTGTCCGGAAGCTTCATCGGTTTTTACTTGAAAAGTAGGGTCTTCTTCAGCTAATTTTGCTAATCCAATACCTAACTTATCAACATCTGCTTTTGTTTTAGGTTCAACCGCTATACCAATTACTGGTTCAGGGAAAGTCATAGACTCTAACACTATAGGGTGTTTTTCTGCACACATAGTATCACCTGTACGAATGTCTTTAAATCCAACAGCAGCTCCAATGTCTCCTGCTTCAATTTTATCAATCGGCTCTTGTTTATTAGAGTGCATTTGATAAATACGAGAAATACGTTCTTTTTTACCAGAACGCGTATTCAACACATAAGATCCAGCATCTAAAACTCCGGAATAAACTCTAAAAAATGCTAAACGACCTACATAAGGATCCGTCGCAATTTTAAAAGCTAAAGCTGCAAAAGGATCATTAACTGTTGGTTTTCTATACGCAGGTTCATCTGTATCAGGATTTACACCTTCAATCGCTTCAATATCAAGAGGTGATGGCAAGTAGCGCATCACACCATCTAACATAGTTTGTACTCCTTTATTTTTAAAGGCAGAACCACACATCATAGGTATGATACTCATATCTATGGTTGCAGCTCTTAGAGCAGCAATTACCTCATCTTCTGTAATTGAATCCTCATCTTCAAAAAACTTTTCCATTAAGGCTTCATCATACTCAGCAACAGCTTCAATTAACTCTGCTCTGTATTTATTGACATCATCGATTAAATCCTCAGGAATTTCTATTTCTTTGTAAGTCATTCCCATATCGTCTTCATTCCAAATCATTGCTTTTTTAGAAATCAAATCGACAACACCCTTAAAATTTTCTTCAGCACCTATCGGTACTTGAAGAGGTACTGCATTTCCACCCAACATTTCCTCAATTT
>Ga0256914_1001371_pt1 | contig 22231 bp, 17 predicted proteins | sample HulkmetaG_FD_191571 | JGI IMG/M metagenome (GOLD analysis project Ga0256914, IMG submission 191571) | Hydrothermal chimney microbial communities from Main Endeavour vent field at the Juan de Fuca Ridge, Pacific Ocean - Hulk | ecosystem: Environmental > Aquatic > Marine > Hydrothermal vents ... | reverse complement strand
TAATTTCTACCGATATTATATTTATAATCAAAAATTATAAATAAAATAAAAAGGAGATTAGATGATTAGAAAATTGACACTCAGTCTATTGGTTGCGGCCGTTTCGCTTACAACCGCGACATCGGCATCCGATGATATGAAAAAATGGTTAAGACCGGCGGAGGTTCCTCAACCAGAAGATAATAAATTGACACCGGAGAGAATCGAGCTTGGAAAACTGCTCTATTTTGATAAAAGACTTTCATCTTCAGGAAAGATCTCTTGCGCCACTTGTCACCATCCAAAACATGGCTGGAGCGATGAAAAACCCACATCAAAAGCGGTCGGTCATGAAGGACGTGTGGGTCCGAGAAACTCACCTACGGTTCTAAATACCGCCTATCAAAGACACCAATTTTGGGATGGGCGTGCAAAATCACTAGAAGAGCAAGCTTTAGGGCCTATAGAAGCTGATGTAGAGATGAATATGCCTCTTGACGAACTAATACCGAAACTCAGAAAAATAAAAGGTTATGTCGATCTTTTCGAAAAAGCCTATCCCGGTGAAGGCATAACAAAAGAGACACTTGCAAAAGCTATAGCTTCATTCGAGAGAACGGTAGTATCCACGATAGCTCCGTTTGATAAATATGCGATGGGCGATAAAGACGCACTCACTCAAAAACAGAAAGAGGGATTTGAGCTGTTTAAAGGCAAAGCACATTGTGTCGATTGTCATGACGGTTTTAATTTTACCGACGGAAGTTTTCACAACATAGGATTAAACGACGGTGAATTACATGGTAAAGAGTTAGGCAGATATCTAGTCAAAAGAAGAGCGGCTTGGTATGGTGTAATGAAAACACCTACGCTAAGAGATGTAGTAAAGTCCGGTCCCTATTTCCACGACGGAAGCGCAAAAACGCTCGAAGAAGTCACTCACATCTGCGGCAACGGCGGAAGATATGAGCACAACGTAAAAAACAAATCAACTTTTATGAAAAACAGAGGCTTAACCAAAGATGAGATATCTAAAATCGTGGCATTTTTAGGTTCTCTTAAAGGACCGGATCTGGATATAGAAATTCCGACAAAATTTCCACAATAATCAAAACAACGAAACAAGGAGAAATAATGAAAAAAATTATAAAAAGTCTTTTAATAGTCGCTATGGCTCTTACTAGCGGTTTCGCCGCGGAACATGTCGTAACTCAAAAGGATAAAACTTTTATCCCTCATTCTCTAAATGTTGCGGTAGGAGATACGATAGTGTTTAAAAATGCCGATCCGTTCGCTCACAACGCTTATACGGACGATGAAGCGAACGAATTTGACATAGGTATGCAAACTCCCGGAAAAGATATTTCCGTAAAAGTAAAAGCTGCGGGCAAATTCAACGTAGAGTGTGCCATACATCCTAATATGATTTTAGAGGTAACCGCTAAATAGCGATTTCCGTCGTACCGAAGTACAAATCGTACTTTGGTGCGTATTTATATAGAAAAAACTCAGGAAATAAAACAATGAAAAAATCGTTCTTAATCTTGTGCTCTTTATCTACCTTATTGTTTGGTGATAGCATTACAGACAATGTTCTTATAAAAAAGGGGAAAGAGATATATCAGCAAACTTGCACAAGCTGTCATGGAGAAGACGGCAATACGAATAAAGATATACAACTTGTCGTAAAACCTAGAAAACTTACAAAAACAATTTTGACACAAGAACAATCCTTCAAAATCATTAAAGAGGGGGCTCATCATTGGGGTGCTCATTCTGATATTATGCCGGCGTTTAAGTATGTTTATAGCGATGATCAGATAAAAGCGATAGCAGCATATATAAATCATACGTTCAATCCGGATAGAGATGAAAAGATCAAAAAACTTCTTGAAGAATCCGACCCCGTACCAAAAGAGGACGAGGGGAAAATGCTTCAAGTCGGCGAAAAGATATTTAAAAGAAATTGCAGTAAATGCCACGGTAAAAAAGGTAACGGTAAAAGTGAATACGTCGAAAAATCAAAAGCGTCGAATATCTTTATCTACCCATATAATCTCACAAGAACCCTACTGAGTGAAGATCAAATTTTTCTCTATGCGAAATTCGGCGGTCACTACTGGGGAACGGCTAAAACGGATATGCCGTCGTGGAAGAAAAAATATAACGATTTTAAGTTAAAGTCGGTAGCTAAATACGTAAAAGAGAAGATAGTAAAGATAAAAGAGTAAACATTTAACACAAGAGGATCTCATGGTGTCCCCGACAGGATTCGAACCTGAGACCTTCGGATTAGGAATCCGATGCTCTATCCAGCTGAGCTACGAGGACTTTATATAAAAAAAGGGGACAAAGCCAAAGCCTCATCCCCTTCTTAAACCAAATTTATTTATTTACGATTTTAATCAACCGTTACGTTTTTTAATTATCTCTTCGGCAACGTTTTTAGGAACTTCCGCATAGTGGTCGAATTCCATAGCATATGTCGCGCGACCTTGTGTTGCGGATCTGAGATCTGTCGAATAACCGAACATTTCGGACAAAGGAACAAAAGCGTTGACAATCTTGTTACCCGCTCTATCATCCATTCCCTCAATCTGTCCTCTTCTTCTGTTAAGATCACCGATAACATCACCCATAAAATCTTCAGGAACTTCAACTTCAACTTTCATCATAGGCTCTAAGATTACGGCATTTGCCTTTCTCGCACCCTCTTTGAAGCCCATTGACGCGGCAAGTTTAAACGCCATTTCCGATGAATCGACATCATGGTAACTTCCGTCATAAAGCGTAACTTTTACATCTTCAACGGGATAACCGGCAAGAACACCGCCTTGCATTGCCTCTTGAATACCTTTATCAACAGCAGGAATGTACTCTCTTGGAACCGTACCACCTTTGATGGCATCGACAAACTCATACCCCTCACCAGGCTCCAACGGTTCAATTTTAAGAAAAACATGACCGTATTGACCGCGACCGCCCGATTGTTTAGCATATTTATACTCTTGTTCGACAGAGTCTCTTATCGTCTCACGGTAAGCAACCTGAGGCTGACCAATTTCCGCTTCGACCTTAAATTCTCTCATCATACGATCAACAAGAATCTCAAGATGAAGCTCACCCATACCGGAGATAATTGTCTGACCGCTCTCTTCATCGGTCTCAACTCTAAATGACGGATCTTCTTGTGCAAGCTTTTGAAGCGCTATACCCATTTTTTCTTGATCGGCTTTTGTTTTCGGCTCTACGGCAACGGAGATAACAGGCTCCGGAAAATCCATTCTCTCAAGTACAACTTTGTCGGAAGGATCGCAAAGAGTATCGCCTGTTGTCGTACTTTTAAGACCGACAACAGCACCGATTTCACCCGCATAGATCTCTTTGACCTCTTCTCTTTTGATAGCATGCATCTTCATGATACGACCGATTCTCTCTTTTTTATCTTTCGTCGAATTGTGTACATATGAACCGGACTCCAAAGAACCTCTATAAACACGAATGAATGTCAACTGTCCTACAAAAGGATCCGTCATGATTTTAAACGCAAGCGCGGCAAAAGGGCCGTCATCCGTTGATTCTACGATAACTTCTTCCTCTTCGTTCTCCATCATAGTACCTTTGATACCGCCGACTTCAGTCGGTGCGGGAAGATAGTCTACAACAGCATCAAGAAGTGTTTGAACACCTTTGTTTTTAAACGCCGTACCACAAGTCATAGGCACTATATGCATACCGATGGTTGCGGCTTTGATACCGGCCATGATCTCATCGTTCGTAAGCTCTTCACCTTCAAGATATTTTTCCATTAATTCGTCGTTACCATCAGCTTCGGAAATTTTTTCGATCATCTTTTCTCTATATTCTTGGGCTTTTTCTTGAAGCTCGGGACGGATATCTTGTTCATGATATGCTGAACCCATCGCCGCTTCGGCATCCCACACGATCTCTTTCATTTTAACAAGATCGATGATTCCTTCGAAATTCTCTTCAGCGCCGATTGGTAGTTGAATAGCTACAGGATTACCTTTAAGTCTCTCTTCTATTTGTCTCTCGACTTCATAAAAATCGGCACCGGTTCTATCCATCTTGTTTACAAATACGATAGATGGAACTCCGTAACGGTTTCTTTGTCGCCATACTGTCTCGGACTGAGGCTGGACACCGCCCACTGCACAAAATACGGAAACGGCACCATCAAGTACACGCATAGAACGCTCGACTTCAATCGTAAAGTCAACGTGGCCGGGAGTATCGATAATATTTATCTGTTTGCCTCTCCATTCACAAGTAGTCGCAGCGGAAGTGATGGTAATACCTCTTTCTTGTTCCTGCTCCATCCAGTCCATCGTCGCAGCACCGTCATGAACTTCACCGATTTTATGCTCAACTCCCGTATAAAAAAGGATTCTCTCCGTCGTCGTTGTTTTACCCGCATCTATATGCGCAGCAATACCGATATTTCTTACATCTTCTAATTTATGAGATCTTGGCATTTGCTATCCTTTTTACCATCTGTAGTGAGCAAAAGCTTTATTTGCTTCAGCCATTTTATAAGTATCTTCTTTTTTCTTATATGAAGCACCTCTCTCATTCGCCGCATCGATCAACTCGTTCGCTAATCTATCCTTCATGGTTCTTTCAGATCTTTTTCTGGTAAATCCTATAATCCATCTAAGTGCGAGAGACTGCTGTCTTACGGGTCTTACTTCGACAGGCACCTGATATGTAGCACCGCCGATTCTTCTACTTTTTACTTCCATGACGGGTTTAATATTTTCCACGGCTTTATAAAATACGTCGATACCTTTCTCGTCTTCGACCTTTTTGTCGATTATATCGATAGCATCGTAAAAAATCTTCGCCGCAACACTTTTTTTACCATCTAGCATAATGGAGTTAATAAACTTCGATACCAATTTTGAGTTATAAATCGGATCAGGTAATATTTCCCTTACGGGAGCTTTTCTTCTTCTCATAGTCTTCCTTCAATTTTTTGCAAATTTACTCAAACTTTACCCAAAATTCACGGTAAAGCCTGCCCAAATTAATTACAATTATTTTAATATAAATTTATTTATTGACGATTAACGCCTACTTCGGTCTTTTCGTACCGTATTTACTTCTTGCAACTTTTCTGTTCGCAACACCGGCCGTATCGAGCGCTCCACGAACAATATGATATTTAACACCGGGAAGATCTTTTACCCTTCCACCTCTAACAAGTACGATCGAGTGCTCTTGAAGGTTGTGACCTTCACCACCGATATAACTGATCACTTCAAATCCGCTCGTAAGTCTAACTTTCGCAACTTTTCTAAGTGCTGAGTTAGGCTTTTTGGGAGTTGTTGTGTAAACTCTCGTACAAACGCCTCTTCTTTGAGGACATTTGTCAAGTGCCGGTGATTTAGATTTTTTGATCACCTTTTTTCTCTCTTTACGAATCAACTGATTAATAGTCGGCACATTTTTTCCTTTTTTAATTTTCTCCATAAACAATAACTAGTGTTTACAAAGGTGCGCAATAATACTCAAATTTTGTTTACAAAAAGCTTAATAAAGGCTATTTTCAGGAGCCGACCGCCAGAAGGGGAATCACGGGAGCTTACAAAATTCGCTCCCGTAAGATCTAGTTATCGTTACGATTCGTTAAGTTTCAATTTGACTTTCTGATCTTTATACATACCCGTACCAACAGGTATCATTCGCCCAAGAATGACATTCTCTTTAAGATCTTCAAGATAATCGGTCTTACCGGCGATACTAGCTTCGGTAAGAACCTTCGTAGTCTCCTGAAACGATGCCGCCGATATAATGGAGTCCGCATTTATCGCCGCTCTTGTCACACCAAGTAAAGTAGGCTCGGCAATAGCGGGTTCTCCTCCGATTTTGATAATTCTCTCATTCTCTTCTCTTAGTTTTCTACGACTTATCAAATCTCCGGTAATAAAATGAGTATCACCGCTATCGACTATTTTAACCTGTCTCAACATTTGAGAAACAATCACTTCGATATGTTTATCACTGATAGCGACACCTTGCGAGCGATAAACTTGCTGTATTTCACTTATGAGGTAAAAATGCAGAGATTTTTCACCCATAATTCTAAGAATATCATGACTAGAAACTTGCCCGTCGGTCAGTTTTTCGCCCACTTGAACATACTCACCTGCATGAACCAAAATTTGTCTGTTTTTATCGACAAGATACTCTTTAAAATTTCCGTCGTCCGTATCTATGATAATTCTCTCTTTCGCACGAAGCGGTTTACCAAATCTCACAGTTCCTGCAACTTCTGCAATCACAGCCGGGCTTTTTGGTTTTCTCGCTTCAAAAAGTTCACTAACTCGCGGAAGACCGCCGGTAATATCTTTTGATTTAGCTACGGCTTTTGGAACTTTTGCAAGCTCATCGGCTTGTTTCACTTCGGCTCCGTTTTCAATCAATATAGAAGTTTTGGGTTCTAGTGCGTATTTTTTAATCTCACCGCTTTTGGTCGCAAGAACGATGGCCGGTTTGTATCCCGAAGGTATATACTCGTTTATAACCAGTCTTGATTGTCCGAATTCATCCAATTGCTCGGTTGCGGTATGTCCGGGATCGATATCTTCAAACGTCACGACACCGTCCTCTTCGGCGATAATCGGAGTTGAATACGGATCCCACTGTGCAATGATGATCTGTTCGTCACTTTGAGGTTTAGCTATCAAATCAGTCGCCTTAACCGTTTCGTTATCGTTGAACTCGACAATGGATTTTCTAGGAATATAGTGTCTGACGGCCTCTCTACCCTCTTCATCGGCAATAATCGCAAAAAGCCCTTTCTCTTCAACCGTATGACCCTTTTTGATATCTTCGAATCTCTCGAGATAATCACCTGTCAATTGAAAATATTTGATAACCCCGTCGGCCCTCGCACTTATTTTCTGAACTACCGGCTCGCCGTTTTCAATCATCAAAATACTACCGAATTGAATTCTGTTCGGTATATTCCATCCCTCTTTGATAACCTCGACTATACTCTCACCCGCTTTTACATCATTGTTGTCATAAGGTAGATAAAATTTACCCTCCATTTTCCCGCTGATACCGGCAAGCTCGTTGGGTTTTGCTATATCGTTTTTTCGTAATACGAATTTCGCCGTATCTTTAGCGCCTTTTACGGTGATAACCATCTCTTCATGAGCATACTCGACAACAACTTTTCCGTCATGCGGTGCCTTTATCTTCGGCTCGACAAGTAAAACGGCGGCGTTTCTTCTATTTGCGACTATCTTTTCACCGTTTGAGTTGACATAGGTTTTCAAATTATAAAATCTAATAAATCCCTCTTTTTTGGCCACAACTTGTTTATCTTGCTGTTCAGTCGAAGCCGTACCGCCTATATGGAACGTTCTTAGAGTCAGCTGCGTTCCGGGTTCACCGATGGACTGCGCCGATATGATACCGACCGCTTCGCCTTTTTTAACAAGTTTCGCTTTACCTAGATTTAGACCATAACATCTCGCACATACGCCTTTGTTCGATTTACAGGTAATAGGCGTTCTGATAACCGCCGCTTTTATCCCCGCCTCTTTTATATTTTGAGCGGCTTTTTCATCAATAAGAGTTCCTTCCACAAACAGTACTTCGTTCGTGATAGGATCAATAATGTTTTCAGCCAAAACTCTTCCTAAAACTCTATCTTCCAAAGACTCCACAAGTTCACCGTGGACATTGATTTCGGTAATCTCCACACCTTCATGCGTACCGCAGTCATCTTCCGAAATTTTGACATTTTGACTAACATCCACAAGTTTTCTTGTAAGATAACCGGCATTGGCCGTTTTTAATGCCGTATCCGCAAGACCTTTTCTCGCACCGTGGGTCGAGATGAAGTACTCCAATACATTCAAACCTTCACGGAAATTAGAGATAATGGGAGTTTCGATGATCGAACCGTCGGGTTTGGCCATAAGTCCCCTCATTCCCGCAAGCTGTCTAATCTGTGCCGCAGAACCTCTCGCACCGGAATCCGCCATCATATAGATGGAGTTAAATCCTTGTTTATCATGCTTCATAAGCGTCATCATCTCATTTGCGAGAAGATTGTTGGTATTTGTCCAGATATCGATGATTTTATTATATCTCTCCTGCTCGGTCAATAAACCGGCGGAAAATTGTTGCTGAATCTCAAGAACCTTGTTCTTGGACTCTCTAATCACCTCTTCTTTGTTATCGGGAACATTAATATCATCAATCGAGATGGATATACCCGCGTCGGTGGAGTATTTGAAGCCTAAAGCTTTTAAGCTATCCAAAATTTCGGCAGTCGCGTAAGTATCACCGACTTTATAGATATGATCAACGAGATTTCCTATATCCTTTTTCTTCAATACCCTATTCCATAAATCTTCCGGAACGAAATCGGGAAGTATGGCTTTGATGATCATCCTACCGGCGGTAGTATGAACAAGTCTGCCGTCAACGACGGTTTTTATTTTCGCTTGAGTCTCCAAAATTCCCGCATCAAGTGCGATAGTAATCTCATCTATATTCGCGAACAGTTTATTCGATCCTTTAGCGTTCTCTTTTTCAAGGCTCAGATAGTAAATTCCAAGAACCATATCCTGTGTAGGTACGGCAATCGCCTTACCTGAAGCCGGAAGTAAAATATTGTTCGACGAGAGCATCAAAACTTTGCACTCCGCGATCGCTTCACGAGAAAGAGGCACATGAACCGCCATCTGATCACCGTCGAAATCGGCATTGAACGCCGAACAAACAAGCGGATGAAGCTGTATGGCTTTACCGTCTATCAAAACAGGATGAAACGCCTGAATAGAAAGTTTATGAAGCGTCGGCGCACGGTTTAGCATAACCGGATAATTATCGACCACCTCTTGCAAACACTCCCATACTTCGTTCGTTTTAGACTCGATCATTCTTTTTGCCTGTTTGATCGTAGTGGCGTAACCTTTATCTTCAAGTTTTGCTAAAAGATGCGGCTTGAAAAGCTCAAGCGCCATGGTTTTTGGCAACCCGCACTGATCCATACGAAGACTAGGTCCCACTACAATAACGGAGCGCCCCGAGAAGTCAACTCTCTTACCAAGAAGATTCTGACGGAACCGTCCCTGCTTACCTTTAATAATCTCACTCAAAGATTTAAGAGGTCTTTTGTTGGCACCTTTTACGGCATTTGCACGACGACCGTTATCAAAAAGAGCGTCAACCGACTCTTGAAGCATTCTTTTTTCATTTCTTATAATGATCTCCGGAGCATCTAGCTCTACAAGTCTTTTTAGTCTAGCATTTCTGTTTATAACTCTTCTATATAGGTCATTTACATCAGAAACTGCAAATTTTCCGCCGTCAAGGGAAACTAGAGGTCTAAGATCCGGAGGAAGAACGGGGAGTATGGTTATCATCATCCATTCCGGTCTATTGCCGCTATTAACGAAAGATTCGACAACCTTCAATCTTTTTACCAACTGTTTTTTCTTAGCTTCCGATTTCGTATCTTCCATCTCTTGCTTTAAAGTCTCAAGAGTTTCGATAAGATCGAATTCCTCCAGAAGATCTTTTATCGCTTCTCCTCCCATTTGAGCGTCAAAACCGGAATCTACGAATCTTTGCTCGAGAGATTGATACTGCTCTTCATTCAAAACATCATATTTCAAAACTTTTTTAGTATTCTCATGATCATAATAAGCTTCACCGGGGTTTTTCACTATATACGCTTCATAATATAACACTCTCTCCAAATCTTTCATCTTGATACCCAATAAAGTACCGATTCTACTCGGAAGAGAGTTAACATACCATATATGAGCCACAGGCGTTACAAGCTCAATATGCCCCATTCTAGATCGTCTAACTTTACTTGTAGTGACTTCAACACCGCACTTTTCACACTTGATACCTTTATAGCGCATCTTTTTATATTTACCGCAAAGACACTCGTAGTCACGAACGGGTCCGAAAATTTTCGCACAAAAAAGCCCGTCACGTTCCGGTTTTAACGTTCTATAATTTATAGTCTCAGGTTTTTTTACCTCTCCGTAACTCCATGAGAGTATTCTCTCCGGACTCGCAAGCTTTAGTCTAAAAGCTTCAAAGTCTCTTGGACGGTTCTCTTCGTTAATCTCTATCGGAATCAGATTCTTCACCCTCTACTCCTTCTTCAAATATCTCTACATCAAGTGCCAATGATTTTAATTCGTTGGTCAATACGAAAAATGTTTCAGGAATACCTGTTTTTGGTACATTTTCACCTCTTGTTATCGCCCTATATGCCTGCATTCTTCCTTCAACATCATCCGATTTTATCGTAAGCATCTCTTTTAGCGTATGTGCCGCACCGTACGCTTCAAGCGCCCATACTTCCATCTCACCGAATCTCTGTCCGCCAAAGAGGGCTTTACCGCCGACAGGCTGTTGTGTAACTAAAGAGTAAGGTCCGGTACTTCTTGCATGAACTTTTTCATCGACTAGATGGTGGAGTTTCAGCATATACATAACCCCTACATTTACCCTCTCTTTCATAGGTTCACCCGTTCTTCCGTCATAAAGCACCGTTTTACCGTCGCTATCGATTTTCGCAAGCTCAAAGAGTTTTTTAAACTCATCTTCGGTAGTCCCCTCGAAAATAGGAGTGGCAAATCTCACACCTTTGCTCCAATCTCTCGCATATTCCAATAGTTCGTCGTCGTTCATAGTACTCAAAAACTCTTTTGCATTCATCAGCTTCGCTACGTCGGCTATTTTGATCATCTTTTCTCTGAGATCTTTCAGCCATTCGCCTTGCTTTTGCTCCATCAGATCTTTTATCTGTTGTCCCAGCCTTCTTCCCGCAAGTCCTAAATGCACTTCGAGAATTTGGCCTATATTCATACGACTAGGAACACCAAGAGGATTAAGGACGATATCCACCGTCTCTCCGCTTTCAAGATAAGGCATATCCATCTCCGGAACTATATTGGAAACAATACCTTTATTTCCGTGACGACCGGCCATTTTATCACCGACTTTGAGTTTTCTCTTCGTGGCAATATAAACTTTTACAAGTTTCGTAACGCCGCTTGGCAATATATCGTCTTTCTCTAAAATCGAGAGTTTTTCATCATGCTCGAGTCTAAGACGCTTTTTCTCTTCTCTAAAATAGATTTTCAAATCATTATATTTATCTTGAGTCTCTTGATCGAAACATTTTACGACACTGTTAAGAGCGAATCTGTTGATATTATCAAACTCCTCTTTCGGAATCGTACTTCCCTTCTCAAAAGTTTTATCGTTCACTTCGCAGCTTTGTACCAGAGGCGATTTTGAAAGAAGCGAATTGATCTGCAAAAGCTCTTCTCTATCGATCATCAAAAGCCTATCATGATGATTTCTATCAAGGTTCTCTTTCTCGGCTTCAAACGCTTCTATCGATCTCGGATCTTTGTCGTAACCTTTTTTCGTAAAGATTTTCACATCGACTACGACACCTTCGGTAGACTGAGGACAATAAAGCGATTTATTTACGACGTGCCCCGCTTTTTCACCGAAAATCGCACGAAGAAGCCTCTCTTCGGGAGTAGGCTTCACTTCACCTTTTGGAGAGACTTTACCCACAAGAATCATTCCCGGCTTAACATAAGTACCGACTTTTACGATGCCGCTCTCATCCAAATGAAATAGATTCTCCTCTTTTACATTCGGAATATCTTTCGTAATCTCTTCGGAACCGTCTTTAAGTTCTCTTGCTTCTATCTCTTTTTCATAAATATGTAAAGATGTAAAAGTATCGTCTCGAATAAGTCTCTCGTTTACGACGATCGCATCCTCATAGTTGTAACCGTTCCAAGGCATAAAGGCGACAAATATATTCTTTCCGATCGCTATCTCACCCATATCCATACTAGGACCGTCGGCGATAACTTGACCTTTTTCCACTCTTTGACCTTTTTTTGCGATCGGCGTTTGAGAAAAGGAGGTATTTTGATTCGTACGCATATTTTTATGAAGCCAGTAGTGATCGATAAAGGCACCGTTTTCATCTTCGCCTAAAATATAGATATTTTTTGAATCCACCTTCTCGATAACACCGCCTCTTTTAGCTTTGATCGCTTCCCAGGCGTCTCTAGCTACTATACTTTCTATACCAGTACCGACAAACGGAGCTTCCGACCAAATAAGAGGTACAGCCTGGCGTTGCATATTTGAACCCATAAGTGCACGGTTGGCATCATCATGCTCTAAAAACGGTATCAACGATGCCGCAACACCCATAACCATCGCCGAAGAGAGATCGATGAGATTTACTTTTTCTCTCTCAATCAGTTTGATTTCACCGTTGATTCTAGCTTCCACGATCGGCTCGACGATATTTCCCTCTTCATCAACTTCTGTTGAAGCAGGAGCTAATACAAGATCTTCTTCCTGTGTTGCTGTATAGTAAACTACTTCATCAGTTACTTTACCATTTTTTACAACTCTATACGGTGCTTCAACAAAGCCGAGATCATTTACTTTTGCATAACTTGACAAAGTATTGATAAGACCGATGTTTTGCCCCTCCGGAGTCTCAACCGGACAGATTCTTCCGTAGTGTGTAGGATGAACGTCCCTTACTTCAAATCCCGCTCTCTCTTTTACAAGTCCGCCCTCGCCAAGTGCCGATAATCTTCTTTTGTGCGTAAGTTCACTAAGAGGATTCGTCTGATCCATAAATTGCGAGAGTTGTCCGCTGGTAAAAAATTCCAAAATGGTATTTGTAATCATTTTCGAATTCACAAGATCATGAGGCATTAATTCATCTATCGTGCCGCTTAGTGTCGTGAACTTATCGCGAATAGATTTTTGCATCTTTACAAGACCGCTATGAAGCTCGCCCGATAGCAGTTCGCCGATAGCTCTGATTCTTCTGTTTCCAAGATGGTCTCTATCGTCAATATGACCGATACCGTTTTTAACCCTTATGAGATATTGAACGGTATTTATAATATCTTCGGTCGTCAAAACGGTTACGTAAGAAGGCACATCGATAATAAGTTTATGGTTCATTTTCATACGGCCAACTTTAGTAAGATCATATCTTTCGGGATTAAAGAAGAGATCTTTTATGAACTCTTTTGCAGCCTCTTTTGTTACCGGTTCACCCGGTCTCATGACTTTGTAGATTCTAATAGCGGCTAAATCATTTTCATCTTCTATCTCTTCGGTTTGTTTTAAAAGTTTCATCATTTCAGTATCTGCGATAAACGAATTTATAACCGCATCATCCACACCCGGTGCAAGATCGTTGGCGATTTCGATCTCATCAAGTTTCATCTCGATTAACTGTGCCAGTTTCGCATCGTCTAGTTGAGTAAGAGTCTCGAAAATAACTTCACCGCTCTCGTTATCGATAATCGGAGAAGCTAAAAATCTGTTCATAAGTATCTCTAAAGGATACTCCATCCACTCTATTCCACTCTCTTTGATTTTCGCCGCTTTTTTAGCCGTCAATCTTTTCCCTGCCGAGACTAGAAGATTTCCGTCTTGGTCACGAAGATCGAATTCCACTTTTCCGAGGAAATCTTTTTCATTGAATTTTATTAGAAATTTACCGTCGATTATTTTTATAGTCTGAATAGGATAAAACAGTTTTAAAATATCTTGTTTACTATAACCTAACGCTCTAAAAAGAATCGTAACCGGAACTTTTCTTCTTTTGTTGATTCTGACATAGAGTGTATCTTTTGCGTCATATTCGAAATAGAGCCATGAGCCGCGATCAGGTATGATTTGTGCCGTATATAAGAGTTTGTTCGCAAGTGTCGAACTCTCTTCTTCTTTGAAAATGACACCGGGGCTTCTGTGAAGCTGATTAACCACAACTCTCTCAACACCGTTAATGATAAAAGAGGTACGACCGGTCATCAAAGGAATATCCCTAATATAAAGAATTTGCTCTTTTATATCTTTTACACCTGTTTTTTCACCGGTTTTTTCATTTTTATCCCACAATATCAATCTAATTTTCATCTTGAGATAAACCGAATAGGTCAGTCCCCTCTCCATACACTCGCGAATCGTATATTTGGGTTTACCTATCTCGCTTTCGACATACTCGAGCGTCAAACGATTTTGAGGATCATGAATCGGGAAAATGGAGGTAAAAACTTTTTCGATTCCGCTATCCTTGGCTTTATTTCCTACACTAAGAAACTGTTCATAGCTTTTTTGTTGAAGTTGTAGAAGATTTGGTACTTTTATGTGTTTTGGATTTTTTGAAAAATCTACGCGTAATCGGTTTCCTGACCGTAAACTATTTAACATGGGTCCACCTTATAGAAGATATTAATTTTTGCAATTCCAGACTTTGGGAGATATATAATTTTATCCAATATACTATATTATATCATGTATTAATAAAACATATTGGATAAAACCATAGATAGAAGCTTGGGGCTTCTATCGTATGATAACTATTTAAGCTCGACAGCGGCGCCCGCTTCTTCGAGTTGTTTTTTCGCTTCTTCAGCATCTTCTTTGGAGATTCCTTCTTTGATTGTCGTAGGAGCACTTTCAACTGCTTCTTTCGCCTCTTTAAGACCAAGTCCCGTAATTGCACGAACGGCTTTGATAACATTGATTTTTTTAGCTCCCGCATCTTTAAGAACGACGTCAAACTCCGTCTTCTCCTCTTCTGCAGCTCCGCCGGCCGCTCCACCGGCACCCGCTACAACCGTTGGCTGTGCAGATACACCGAATTTTTCTTCAAACTCTTTTACGAGTTCCGAAAGCTCAAGTACCGAAAGGTTAGAGATAAACTCTAAAACATCTTCTTTAGTAGTTGCCATTTTTCTTCCTTATTTATATTTTTTTATATTAATTTATGATTATGCCGACTCTTCTTCTTTTTTAGCACGAAGATTGTCAAGACCCGTAACAAAATTTCTCGCCGGAGCGGTCCATACCGAAAGCAGCATACCGATAAGCTCGTCTTTAGACGGTAATTTAGCAATCGACGATATCGTATTAAGATCAGCGATTTTACCTTCAAAAAGTCCTGATTTTATAACGAATTTATCTTTAAAATCAGTTGCCGCTTTATCCGCTACTTTACAGACCGAGACTTGATCGTCTCCCCATACAAGAATATTCGCTTCCTTTAACTCCAACTGTTCAAGTCCCGCATCTTTGAGCGCGATAGACGCCAATGTGTTCTTCACAACCTGTACTTTCGTACCGGCTTCGTTCGCAAGAGCTCTAGCCGTTTCTATATCCGAAACGCTTAGAGCCGAAAAACCGCATACGAGAATCGCGTTCGCGTTTTTGAACTCATCGGTTAAGTAGCCAACGACTTCTTCTTTATGTTGTCTTGTCATGTTTTTCCTCCTTTCTGATCACTCGGCAGGGCATCCAAACGGAAAATAGATTTCGGAGGAAATCTACTGTTTAAGCATTCGCCCCTGCTGTCTTAGATCAAAGATAAACGAAAATTTCTATTTTATTTCCAGTAACTCTTGCGTATCCAAGTTTATCGATGGACTCATCGTCAACGACAGAGCACCGTTTAATATATATCTACCTTTTGCAGAAGCGGGTTTTTGTTTATTGATAGCTTGAACAAACGCCGTAAAATTCTCTTTTAACTGATCTTGCGAAAAACTGATTTTTCCGATCCCGGCATGAATGTTTCCGTGTTTGTCAACTCTAAAATTTACCTGACCGCCTTTAGCATTTTTAACCGCTTGCGCCACATCCATCGTAACGGTTCCCGTCTTAGGATTAGGCATAAGACCTTTTGGCCCCAGCACTCGACCGACTTTACCGACCATTCCCATCATATCAGGCGTGGCGATAAGTACGTCGAAGTCCATTTTACCCGCTTGAATATCCTCGATAATATCGGCTCCGCCCGCAATGTCGGCTCCTGCGGCTTTCGCTTCGTCCGCCTTCGCATCTTTTGCAATAACGGCCACTCTTACATTTTTACCCGTACCGGCGGGTAATACGACCGAACCTCTTATCATTTGATCCGCATGTCTTGGATCAACATTCAGTTTCAGTGCCACCTCGACCGTCTCGTCAAATTTGGCCGATTTTAAATCTTTAATCGTATTTAGCGCTTCATCAACGCTATAATTTTTCTCTTTATCTATTTTTTTTACTAATTCTTGAAATCTTTTTGATACTTTTTTTGACATATAACTCTCCGCATTTTGCTTCCACATTGACCTTGTGGTTAGGTTTTTATTAATCCTCTACTTCAACACCCATACTTCTGGCAGAACCGGCAATAATCTTTGCCGCCTGATCTTTATCTTTGGTATTCAAATCCTCGATTTTTTTATCGACGATTTCCATGATTTGATCTCTGGTAAGTTTAGCGACTTTATTCTTTAGAGGATTATCGCTGCCTTTTTTTATACCGGCCGCTTTTTTAATCAAATCCGAAGCCGGCGGCTGTTTTGTGATAAACGTGAAACTTCTATCCGCATACACGGTTATAACTACAGGTATGTTAAAGCCCATCATCTGTTTTGTTTTTTCGTTGAAAGCTTTACAAAACTCCATGATATTTACACCCTGCTGTCCTAGAGCCGGACCAACCGGAGGAGAGGGATTCGCCTGACCGGCGGGGATCTGTAATTTGATCTGACCAGTAACTTTTTTTGCCATTATTTTTTCCTTTATTACAAACTTATATTATTTTTTCCACTTGAGAGTACAAAATTTCAACAGGTGTACTCCTGCCGAAAATCGAAACGTTCAACTTCAAAGTTCCGCCAACCATATCATACTCTTCCACCACACCGGTAAAGTTGGAAAATGGACCTTCAGTGATTCTAACACTCTCTCCGACATCAAAAGAGATCTTCGGTTTCGGTGCGGATTTTTGTTCACTCTTTTGGATGATAAGATTGATATCTTTTTCACTCAAAGGCGTGGGTTTTTTTGACTCGCCGATAAATCTACTTACCTTCGGAAGTGACTGTATCTTATGCCATGTGTCCATATCAAGATCCACATGAGCAAATACATATCCGGGATAAAGACTTCTCTCGGTAATCTTTTTTTCACCGTTTTTAACTTCTATTACATCTTCTGTAGGAACAAGTATATCTTTTAGTTTCTCTTCAATACCAAGCTGTGAAAAGATCGTGTGTATAGCTTTTTTTACACTCATCTCACTACCGGCGTAAGTTTGAATAGCATACCATTTATGTGACATTCAAAACTCCTATAATATACTAGACAACGAAAGAGACATGATCGCATCGATCAATGCTAAAAATAAAGATATAACTGTCACCACGATAAAAACAGATACAAATGCATTTCTAATCTGCTCTTTTGTTGGGAATATAACCTTCGTCAACTCTGCACGTGAATCTCTCACATATTGTAAAATCTTTTGCATCTGTTACCTCTATATAAACTTATCTGTTTATGGCAGGGCAAGAGGGACTCGAACCCCCAACCATCGGATTTGGAATCCGGCGCTCTACCAATTGGAGCTATTGCCCTAGTTGTAAAACATAAGCAAGTGCACAGCGGCACTTGCTCATACTTTAAAATCAAGCCGACTTCAAAAGAGACTAGCTTTTTAGTTTCGTCTCTTTATGAATCGTATGTTTTTTATCTCTTCTGCAATGCTTTTTAAGTGCGAGCTTTTCAGTTACGGTTCTACTGTTTTTAGTAGTAGTGTAATTAATATCCCCGCACTCTTCACATTTGAGTCCTACTTTTACCGTCATGTTATTACCTTTTTAGAAAGCCTAAGCCAAGAAAGACTTAGAACTCAAATTTACGCGATGATTGATGAAACAACACCGGCACCAACAGTTCTACCACCCTCTCGGATCGCAAATCTAGTACCCTCTTCCAAAGCGATCGGAGCGATAAGCTCAACGGTGATTTTTACATTGTCACCGGGCATAACCATTTCAGTTCCCTCCGGAAGTGTGATAGAACCCGTAACATCCGTCGTTCTTACGTAAAACTGCGGTCTATAATTGTTAAAGAAAGGAGTATGACGACCACCCTCTTCTTTACTTAGTACATAGATCTCAGCCGTAAATTTCGTATGAGGAGTGATTGAACCGGGTTTACAAAGTACCATACCTCTTTCGATCTCCTCTTTTTTAGTACCGCGAAGTAGGATACCGCAGTTATCGCCCGCTTCACCTTGCTCCATCTCTTTTCTAAACATCTCGACACCTGTAACTGTCGTTTTTTGAGTATCTTTGATTCCGACGATTTCGATCTCTTCACCAACTTTTATCGTTCCTCTTTCGATTCTACCGGTTGCAACCGTACCACGACCTGAAATTGAGAAAACATCTTCAACAGGCATCAAGAAATCTTTATCCGTCTCTCTCTCAGGTGTAGGGATATATGTATCTACCGCTTCCATAAGATCAAGAATCTTTTGACCCCATTCACCAACTTTGCCATCTTTAGCCTCTTCAAGAGCTTTAAGAGCGGAACCCGCTACTATCGGTGTATCGTCACCGGGGAACTCGTACTCGTCAAGAAGTTCTCTGATCTCCATTTCGACAAGCTCAAGAAGCTCTTCATCGTCAACCATATCTTGTTTATTCATAAATACGACTATATACGGTACACCGACCTGGCGAGATAGAAGAATGTGCTCTCTTGTTTGCGGCATTGGACCGTCAGCTGCGGAAACAACCAAAATCGCGCCATCCATTTGAGCCGCACCCGTAATCATGTTTTTAACATAATCGGCGTGTCCCGGACAGTCAACATGAGCGTAGTGTCTGTTTTCCGTTTCATACTCTATGTGAGAAGTAGCGATCGTAATACCTCTCTCTTTCTCTTCGGGAGCGTTATCGATACCGTCGTAATCTTTAAGCTCCGCAAGACCTTTTGTCGCTAGCACCGCTGAAATAGCGGCAGTTAGAGTTGTTTTACCATGATCGACGTGACCGATGGTACCTATATTTACGTGTGGCTTACTTCTTTCGAACTTTTCTTTTGCCATTGAATCCTCCGTTTTTAAATTTTAAATTTAACGATTGTACATTTGTTAAAGTTTTGGCCAAAACTTTTCCTGGAGCTCATAGTGGGACTTGAACCCACGACCTCTTCCTTACCAAGGAAGTGCTCTACCCCTGAGCCATATGAGCAAAAACTTACCCCAGCTCAACCGACATTTATCTATACCACTATATTATGATTATAAACTATAGAAAGCAGTTCGTATAACTTTTGTATTTTAGACGCTAGAAATACTAAATCAGCTCCCAGTTTAAAATGGAGCGGGAAACCGGACTCGAACCGGCGACCCTCAGCTTGGAAGGCTGACGCTCTAGCCAACTGAGCTATTCCCGCATATAGTGGTGGTGAGAGGAGGATTCGAACCTCCGAAGGTAAAAACCAGCAGATTTACAGTCTGCCCTCGTTGGCCACTTGAGTATCTCACCGTGACTTCCACTTGATCATTTCTGGTCAAACACTGTTTTCACAAATGGAGCTGGCAAAGGGACTTGAACCCCCGACCGCCTGATTACAAATCAGGTGCTCTACCAACTGAGCTACGCCAGCACATTTGTTTGTGAGCCGAGATTATACATGATATTTTTTTAAATGTCAAGAGATTTTATAAAAAAAATGCGATTTTTATAAAATTCGATATGTTTAATTTTACATCTCTATATGTGAGAAACTCTTTTTACTATCAGCTTTATGAATGTACAATACATTAAATATAAAACACTAAGGAGTTATTATTGAAAATTCTTTTTTCACCAAGTGAAACGAAACTCCCAAAAGGTGATGCAAAGCCGATATCACAAAGATCTTTTTTTTTACCCGAGCTCTTTAAAAAACGCCTCTTCGTACTCGACAAATACGAGAATTTTTTAAAAAAAAGTTCAATAACAACTCTCTCCAAATTATTCGGTATCAAAAAAGAGACTCTCATCGAAAAGTATAAAAACTCGAATATCTATGAAGAGCCGACTATGAAAGCCGTACGAAGATATACCGGTATAGCGTACGACTATCTGAAATACGACTCTTTAAGCACCTCTCAAAAAGAGTTCATTGATGATAACATGATCATATTTTCAAATCTTTTCGGACCTCTGCTCGCAAAGGACAAGATCCCTTTTTATAAGTTGAAACAGGGTGAAAAGATCGGTGATTTCGCTATAGAGCGCTATTTTTGCGAACATTTTTCAAACGCGTTGGATGACTATATAAAAGATGAGTTTATAGTCGATCTTCGTGCCGGATTTTACACGAGGTTTTATGATCTCAAACAACCTTTCATAACTATGAAGTTTATAAAAAACTCCAAAGTGGTAAGCCATTGGGCAAAAGCGTACAGAGGTCTTGCGGTAAGAGAGTTGGCAAAACATCAACCGCAAAACGAAGAGTCCTTTTCGCAAATCGAGTTTGAAAATCTGTCGATTATCGAGATTCGTAAATGCAAACTCAAAACCGAATATATCTATGAGATCGACAACTCGTGAAAGAGATCGTACTTGTCGGAATAAATTCAAGATATACCCACACTTCGCTAGCACTTCGCTATCTCTACGCGAACTTACATGAGCTTCGAAAAAAAGCTATCATAAAAGAGTTTGTCATCAAAACCGACTCCTCTTCGCTAGCCGAGGAGATTTTAATGTACAAACCGAAAATCGTAGCCATCGGCGTCTATATTTGGAATGCTCTTGATGTTTATGATCTGATAGAAATCATAAAAAAGATTTCTCCAAAAACCAAAATCGTTTTAGGCGGTCCGGAAGTTAGTCACAAACCTTTTCGTATAGACTGGTCAAACGCCGACTACATCATCCAAGGCGAAGGTGAAATCACCTTTTACGATCTTTGTACCAAAATTCTTCGAAATATCACTTTGAACGAGAAGATCATACCCTCTGTTACACCCTCATTGAATGAAATAAAACTACCGTATAAATACTACAGCGATCATGATATAGCAAACAGATATATCTATGTAGAAGCTTCAAGAGGATGTCCTTTTGAGTGTGAGTTTTGTCTCTCGGCGATAGATGAGAGGGTAAGGAGTTTTGATTTAAGAAAGTTATTGGAAGAGTTTGAGATACTATGGCAAAGAGGCGCTAGAAACTTCAAATTTATAGATAGAACTTTCAATCTCAACATCAATACCGCAAATTCGATTATCGATTTTTTTCTTCAAAAAGATGAATCATATACTCTTCATTTCGAGGTGATTCCGGATAGCTTTCCAAAGAGGCTAAAAGAGCGCATCAAACTCTTTCCAAAAGGCTCTTTACAGCTTGAAATCGGGATTCAGACACTAAATGAAGAGGTTTTGGCAAATATAAATCGGAAGATGGATCTTCAAAAAGTGAAAGAGAATATAAAATTTTTGCAAAATGAGACAAACGCCCATCTTCATCTTGATCTTATCATCGGTCTGCCGGGTGAGAGCGTAAATAGTTTCGCACAAAATTTAAACGAATTAAAATCGATGAGCGACTGCGAAATTCAGATAGGAATTTTAAAAAAACTCTCCGGTACGACACTCGATCGTCATGATAAAAAATTCAACATGATTTACAGCGATAAACCGCCTTATGAAATTTTACAAAACGATTTCATCTCATTTGAAAAACTACAAAAGCTAAAGCGATATTCGCGTTTTTGGGATCTGACATACAATAGCGGCAACTTTTACAATACCATCAACCGTATCTGGGAAAATACGACGGTTTATGATGGCTTTTACGCTTTTAGCGAGTGGATTTTTACACAAACTCAATCCACCTGGAAAATATCACTCATGAGATTAAGCGAGTTGCTTTTTACATATTTAACGGATATTTTAAAATATAATAAAACAGATATAGCCGACGAGATGATAAGAGACATCATAAAAATAGAAGGGAGAAAAATTCCGGGAATTTTACAAAAACACGCAACACATATTCCGAATCTAAAAAGATTATATCTGCAAAAGCACCAAAAAAGACAAATTTTAAGGGCATAAAATGAAGTTCACTTTTTTAGGCACCGGTGCCGGAAAACCTACAAAAGATCGAAATGTCTGTGCTTTGGCGCTTGAGTTTGATCAAGAAAACAGATGGTATCTTTTTGATTGCGGCGAAGCGACTCAGCATCAAATACAAAAAAGCGCACTCAAAATCGGTAAATTAGATACTATTTTCATCACACATCTTCATGGCGACCATATATTCGGATTGCCCGGGCTTCTTGCATCCAAGAAGATGGACGAAGCATTGAAGCCCTTAACTATTTATGGTCCAAAAGGAAT
>Ga0256914_1001370_pt1 | contig 22235 bp, 19 predicted proteins | sample HulkmetaG_FD_191571 | JGI IMG/M metagenome (GOLD analysis project Ga0256914, IMG submission 191571) | Hydrothermal chimney microbial communities from Main Endeavour vent field at the Juan de Fuca Ridge, Pacific Ocean - Hulk | ecosystem: Environmental > Aquatic > Marine > Hydrothermal vents ... | reverse complement strand
AGAGATTGCGTATACAGAACAATTTATATGCACTATTGTTCAATGGCGATATAGAGGGGTTTGAAAGACAGCTCAAGGCTCTGTTTGCGTCCTTGCCGTATAACAGTTATGTAAAGAACAACATAGCGCATTTTGAGGGCTATTACTTGAACGTGTTGTTTACATATTTGGCGGCGTTAGGGGTGCCGATAATCGCAGAGACAACGACGAATAGAGGCAGGATGGATTTGACGTTAGAGTTTAGGAACAAGATATACATCATAGAGGTAAAGGTGGGCGAAGGCTCGGCATTAAAACAGATAAAGGAGAAGAGGTATTGGGAGAAATACCAAGACAGGGGCAAGGAGATAGTGCTAGTTGGGATAATATTTGATGAGAATGAGAGGAATATCTCAAAGGTGGAGTGGGAGAAGGTGTAGGTTTATTAGGACGGTGGGTTATGAAGGTTGTTATTTTAGCAGGTGGGTTGGGGACGCGTCTTAGCGAAGAGACGTATGCTATTCCAAAACCTATGGTTCAGATTGGCGGTAAGCCTATTATTTGGCATATAATGAAGATATATTCTTATTATGGGTTTAATGAGTTTATTGTGTGTTTGGGGTATAAGGGGTATGTAATAAAGGAGTATTTTGCCAATTATTTTCTGCATATGGCGGATGTGACTATTGATTTGAAGACAAATTCTATAGATGTTCACAATGCTAATGCTGAGCCTTGGCGGATAACCTTGGTGGATACTGGCTTTGAGACGATGACTGGAGGGCGGATAAAAAGGGTACGTCCTTATATTGGCGATGAGGCCTTTATGTTGACTTATGGAGACGGCGTGGCTGATGTAAATATCTCTGCTCTTGTGGACTATCATAAGAAATCCGGGTTATATGCCACTGTTACTGCTGTTCAGCCTTCTGGAAAGTTTGGCGCCCTTGAAATAGGATTGGAAGGGGCTGTTAGGTCTTTTAGGGAAAAGCCCGAGGGCGATGGCTCGTGGATAAATGGCGGTTTTTTTGTATTGGAACCTGAGGTCTTTGATTATATTGAAGGCGACCATACATTTTGGGAGAGGGAACCTTTGGAAAATCTTGCAAAGGACAAGAAGATGACAGCGTATAAGCATACGGGTTTCTGGAAGTGTATGGATACTTTAAGGGATAAAAACGAGCTTGAGGATTTATGGGATTCAGGCAAGGCTCCATGGAAGGTATGGAATGGAAACTGAAAAATCTTTGCTTGGCGATTTTTATAAAGGCCGGCGCGTCTTTATTACGGGACATACCGGGTTTAAGGGCTCATGGCTTTCTTTGTGGTTGTTGAAATTAGGCGCTGTTGTTAAAGGTTATGCTTTGGAGCCTCCGACTGAGCCATCTTTGTTTGATATCTTGGGATTGGAAGGCAAATTAGAACATATTATAGCAGATGTTCAGGACGCAGAAAGGTTGTCTTCTGAATTAACGTCTTTTAATCCAGATATTGTTTTTCACTTGGCGGCCCAGCCATTGGTAAGGGATTCCTATGATAATCCGGTTTTAACGTATCAGACTAATCTTTTGGGGACAATAAATATATTAGAGGCCGTGAGGGATTTAAGGAAAAAGGCCTCGGTGGTAATCATAACAACGGATAAGTGTTATGAAAATAAGGGCAAAGGGTATTCTTATCGTGAGACTGACCCCTTGGGCGGATATGACCCTTACAGCGCAAGTAAGGCATGCGCTGAGATTGCCACAACGTCTTATCGCCGTTCTTTTTTTAATCCGAAAGGTTTTGGCTCTTCTCATAGTATAGCGCTTTCCTCTGCAAGGGCAGGTAATGTCATTGGTGGTGGAGATTGGGCAAAAGACAGGTTGTTGCCTGATTGTTTCCGCGCTTTTGAGAAAGGCCAAGTGGTTGTTCTGCGTAATCCCGATGCGGTTCGCCCTTGGCAGCATGTGTTTGAGCCTTTATTCGGGTATTTATTCTTGGCGATGAAGGATTTTCTTGAGGACGGGGTGTATTCATCGGCCTGGAATTTTGGCCCGTTTCCAAACAGTGTTTGGAGGGTTGAGGATATTGTAAGGTATGTTATTGAACGGTGGGGCTCAGGCAGTTATAATGTATCGCCTGAATCTGAAAAGCACGAGGCGGATTATCTGGCATTGGATATAGATAAGGCGGTATCTGTTTTGAAATGGAGCCCTAAATTGGATGTGGAACGGGCATTGGATTTTACGGTTGATTGGTATAAGGCCTATTTTGGGGGCGTTGATATGTATAATTTTTCTGTAAATCAAATAGATGAATATGAAAGGCTTTTGGGGTAGGCTATGGATGTAAACGCACTAGATGTCCTTTTATTGAATAATTCAGAGAAAGTGGTTTTTTTAAAAAAAGAAGGCGAGGACCTTTTGTGTTTTGGTGTTGATTCGCTTGGTCAGGTGGATGCCTCGTGTATAAAACGAATTAAGGCCTCTGATATTAAGAAAAGGCTATCGCCAATTGACTTGCCCATATTTGAAAAGGCTATGCGCGCAGATATTCTTGACAGGGTAAGGTTATATTTTAGAACGGTTTATCAAAGTAAAGAGGCGTTTGTGAAGGGCGAGAGTTTTGTCAGGTATGCAGGCAGGGTTTTTGATGATATGGAAGGCGCTATGCTTGCTGATGCGATGCTGGATTTTTGGCTTACTAGTGGACGGTATGATAAGGAGTTTTCAAACAAGTTATCGGATTTTTTAGGAGGGGCTAGGGTTCTTACGTGCAATTCGGGTTCATCTGCCAATTTGATTGCTATGTCTGCCTTGACTTCGTATAAGTTGGGGGAAAACAGGTTGTTGCCGGGCGATGAGGTTATCACGGTTTCCGCAGGGTTTCCTACGACTGTTGCGCCTATTGTGCAGAACGGGCTTGTGCCGGTTTTTGTGGATGTTGAGCTTGGCTCTTATAATGTAGACACTGCATTGATTGAGAAGGCAATTTCCGATAAAACAAAGGCGATTTTCCTTGCCCATACATTGGGCATTCCGTTTGACTTGGATAAGGTATTGCAGATAGCAGAGGCTTATAATCTCTGGGTAATAGAGGATAATTGCGATTCACTTGGCGCATATTATGAGTTGGAGAGGGGGTATAGGCTTGTTAATGGCAAGGATACGAAAAAGGCAGGTTTGACAGGCACCTTCGGGCATATATCCACGTTTAGTTTTTATCCTGCCCACCACATTACAACTGGCGAGGGCGGGGCTGTTTGCACTGATAACGAGCAGTTGTACAGGATAATGCTTTCTATAAGGGATTGGGGAAGGGATTGCTGGTGTGAACCGGGGCAGGATAATAGTTGTAAGGCAAGGTTTTCTCAGCAGTTGGGGGATTTGCCAAAGGGGTATGACCACAAATATACGTATTCGCATTTAGGCTATAATTTGAAAATGACGGATCTTCAGGCCGCGATAGGCTGCGCGCAGATGGAGAAACTGCCTATGTTTATTGAAAAAAGGCGTGAAAATTGGGATTATTTATTCAATAGGTTTAAGGTTTTCGCAGATTATTTTATCCTGCCGAAGTTTCCGAAGGGCGGGCGTCCATCGCCGTTTGGTTTTGTCTTGACGGTTAAGGAAAATGCGCCGTTTACTCGCACGGAGCTAGTGCGCTATTTGGAAGAGCGCAAGGTCCAGACAAGGGCCGTCTTTGCTGGAAATATTATTCGCCAGCCGGCCTTTACTGAAAATGATTATGAGTATAGAATAGGAAGTAAATTGGCAAATACTGATATGGTTATGAATAATACCTTCTGGATTGGGGTTTATCCCGGGATGCAAAGGGATATGTTGGATTATATTGTTGAGGTTGTTGGAGAATTTGTTTCTGCTTATAAGGCCTGAAAGGAGCTTTGTTATGGAGATTAAAAAACCAATGGTTATTTTTGATATAGCCAATAATCATATGGGGAAAAAGGAACATGGTATTCGTATTGTTGAGGAGTTTGCAAAGGCGGTTGCCGATTATAGGGAACGCTTTGATTTTGTTGTAAAGATGCAATATAGGCATCTTGATACGTTTATTCATCCTGATTATAAGGACAGGATGGATATAAAGTATGTCAAGAGGTTTTCCGAGACAAGGCTTTCACCTTCGGATTTGAAACAGATTAAGGATGCTATATCTGCCAATGGTTTTATATCTATGTGCACGCCTTTTGACGAGGCGTCTTTGGATTTAATCTTGGAACATAAATTTGACTATGTAAAGATAGCGAGTTGTTCCTTTACGGATTGGCCGTTGTTGGAATATGTCGTTGGGAATACGGATAAACCTATGGTGCTGTCTACTGCCGGGGCTTCTATTGAGGAGATAGACAGGGTTGTTTCCTTTTTATCTCATAGAGACAGGGATTTTGCCCTGATGCACTGCATTGCCGAATATCCCACTCAGGCCGATAGGTTGTTTTTGAATCAATTGGACTTTTTGATGTCCCGTTATCCGAATATTCCGATAGGTTTCTCAACTCATGAGGACCCTGAGAATATGCTGGCAGGCCCGTTGGCTATTGCAAAGGGCGCTGTGCTTTTGGAAAGGCATATAGGCGTAAAAACAAAGGAGTTTGGTTTGAACGCCTATTCTTCAACGCCGGATATTGTTAGGAAGTGGCTTGATAGTTTGTCTTTGGCTATGGATATGATAGGTGATGCGCGATTAAAACACAGCAGGTATAAGGCATCTGATACGGAGATAAAGACACTGCGGTCCCTTAGAAGGGGTATTTTCGCTAAGGTGGATATGAAAAAAGGCGAGGTGGCTTCTCAAGATAATGTCTTTTTTGCAATTCCCTCCCAAGAAGGCCAGTTTACTGCAAATGATTTTTCTAAGTATGCAAGGATTGCTGTCCTAAAAGATGTAAAGGCAAGGGAACCGATTAATACTAATAACGCGTCTATAAAAAACGTGCAGGATAGCGTTTTGGCGATAGTAAAGGATATCAGCGATTTTGTGGCAAAGGCCGGGGTGGTTATCCCGTCTGGTGTGGAACTTGAAATCTCTCACCATTATGGTTTGGACAGATTTTATGAATATGGAATGGCGATGATAACAGTGGTAAATAGGGATTATTGCAAGAAGGTGTTGGTGCTTTTGCCCGGGCAAAGGCATCCTGAGCAGTATCATAAGCAAAAAGAAGAGACGTTTTTTGTTGTCTTTGGAGAGGTTGAGGTGGCGCTTGACGGGAAAAAGGCGGTCTGCAGGCCGGGAGAGGTAATAACTATTGCCCCGGGTGTAAGGCATATGATGTATAGCAAGGATGGGTGTATAATAGAAGAGATATCAACAACGCATTATAAGGACGATTCGTTTTATACTGATGAAAAGATAAACGGGAATAAGTCCCGTAAGACGATTGTTGCTTTTTGGCAGGATTTGGGATAGGGTTATGCGCCGCATTGTTATGGTATGGGATATAGATGATGTCTTGAATTCTTTGATGCGGGATTTTTTGCTATGGTATAACAAAAGGCAAGGTGCGGAAATCGCTTATCCAGATATTACGGAAAACCCTCCGCATAGGATTTTGGGGTGTTCTAAAGAGGAGTATTTATCCGCATTGGATATTTTTCGCAGGGATTTTTTTATGGAGTTAAGGCCAAATCCTTTGGCAATGGATTGGTTTGGTTCAATGGGCTGTGATTCGGATATAGCGCATATTGCCTGCACTTCTGTTCCAATAAGGTTTGCTAATATCTCGTGGGCATGGCTTTGTAAGCATTATCCATTTTTCAGGGTATTCTCTTTTGCGCCGTCTTTCAGGCAGGGAGATGATCTGGGGCCTATCAGGTCAAAGGCAGATGCCCTGTCTTTGTTTAAAGAGGTTAATCTATTTATAGACGATAATGAGCAAAACGTCAGTGAAGCGGGCGAGTTTTGCAAGGCGTTGCTTTATCCTGCGCCGTGGAACAGAAACAGGGATATGATGGAGGGGGATTTTTGGGCGCGTTTATCGTCCTTGGTTGCGGAACTGAGAAAGGAATTGCAATGAAACTCTCTGATTTTGTTTTTGAGTTTATAAAAGGGCTTGGCCTCAAGGATGTGTTTGTGCTTCCGGGAGGGGGGGCAATGCATTTGGTGGATTCCTTAGGCAAAAGCGGGATGAATTATGTGTGTATGTTGCATGAGCAGGGGGCATCTATTGCCTCAGAGGCATATAGCCAGTATACACAGAATTTTGGCGTTGCCTTGGTTACAACCGGGCCCGGAGGGACAAATGCAATAACCGGGTGCGCCTCGGCATGGCTTGATTCGGTGCCATGTGTGTTTATCTCAGGACAGGTCAAGAGGCCTGATCTTGCTATTGAACGAGGTGTAAGGCAGTTTGGCTTTCAAGAAATAAATATAGTTGATATTGTTAGGCCCATAACGAAATATGCTGAAGTTGTTTTGAATCCATTAGAGATAAAACTGCACTTGGAGAAGGCCATTTATTTGGCGAAGAGTGGCAGGCCCGGCCCTGTCTGGATAGATATTCCTTTGGATGTTCAGGCTGAGGATATAGATGTTTCAATGTTAAAGGGGTTTGAGTATAGAGATAAAAAGGATTTCGTTGACTTAGGTGAGCAGGTTGGCGAGTTGATTGAGATGATAAATCGCAGTAAATGTCCTGTTGCATTAATTGGGAATGGGGCAAGGATAAGCGGTGTGTTGAATGAATTGGTTGAGTTTTTGGCATCCCACAATATACCTATTCAAACCACGTGGAAGACGATAGATGCGATTGAGGATGATAATCCGTTGTATGCGGGCAGGCCAGGGCTTGTCGCAAATAGGTATGCAAATTTAACACTTCAAAATGCCGATCTTGTTATTAGTTTTGGCTCGCGGTTGGATTTAGGCATTACCGCTTATAATCATAGGTATTTTGGACGCGCTGCGAAAAAGGCGGTGATTGATATTGACGAGAAGGAGATAAATAAGTTGAATATGGATATAGACCTTGCTATTTGCGCTGATTTAAGGGATGTGTTCAATAGCTTAAAGAGGCTTTCAGATAGGATAAATGTTGATAAAAGGGATGATTGGTTAGAGGCAATTGCCAAGTGGAAGCAAAAGTATTCTATAAAAGCAGAATTTGGCGATAGGCTCTATTCTAAATTAACGGATTATTTGCTTATAGATTTGTTGTCGGATTTGTTAGGCGAAGGCGATTTGCTTGTTCCGGGTTCATCAGGGGCATGCAGCGAGAGGACTATGCAGGCCTTTAGGGTAAAGAAGGGCATTCGTATTATTAATAGTCCGTCCTTGGGTTCTATGGGATTTGGGCTTCCTGCAAGTATCGGCGCGTGTATTGCATCAGGAAGGCGCAGGACGATTTGTATAAATGGAGACGGAGGGTTTGTTATGAACATACAAGAACTAGAGGTGGTTAGACGGCTTAATTTGCCTATTAAGTTCTTTGTTTTAAATAACGATGGTTATGGCTCAATTCGCGGAACGCAAGAAAGGCATTTCGGCAGGTATACTGCCAGCACGCCTGATTCCGGTATGACGCTCCCCAATATATCTGCTGTTGCAAGGGCCTTCGGTATAAGGACGATCAAGGCCGATGATTATAAAACATTGAGGGAAAGGGTGGAGGAGGTCTTAAATACAGATGGGCCTGTATTGTGCGAGGTCTTTGTGGATAAGGATACAGAGACTATTCCAAGGGTCTCTTCAAAGATGCTTAAAAACGGCAAGATGGTTTCCTTGCCGATGGAAGATATGTATCCGTTTTTAGACAGGGATGAACTAAAACGCGAGATGTTTGTGGATTTGTTGGAGGAGAGTTTGCGTGAATGAGTTAAGATCTCTTATAGAAAATATAGATGTTTCCCCTGGCCAAGATCTAGGTGAGGATATGTTTTTGGCTGTTTCCTCTATTACGCCTATGGTGAATGTGGATTTGTTGATAAGGGATGAAAAAAACAGAATCCTGCTTTTGTGGAGAGATAAGATGTTCCATTTTAAAGCGGGATGGCATATCCCCGGAGGTGTCGTAAGATACAAGGAACGGTTGATTGACAGGGTGTTTTTAACGGCAAGGAATGAGTTGGGCGTGGATGTGGAGTTGATAGAAAAAAGGCCGAGGGAGTTTTTTGAGGTGATTATCCCTGAATTAAAAGCGCGCGGGCATTTTATATCCTTTTTGTTTGAGTGCAGGCTGAAAGGGGATTTGCCAGAGGATAGGATGTATAAAGGAACGTCTGCTGAGGCGGGCCAGTGGGTATGGTTTGATAGATGCCCTGATGATATGATAGAGGTGCATAAGATGTATTCGTTTTTATGGCAGGAGGCGCTGTCTTGAAAAGGTGCAGGGTTTGCGGGGCTGCTCTATCAAATATGCCTGTAATTGAATTGCGCAATATGCCTGATTCTGCGCAAGGGTTTCTTACAAAGGCGCAGTTGAAAAGGGATAGATTAAGGGATTTGTCTATCTATCAATGCAATGCCTGCGGGATTTTACAACATACTAATAGGCCTGTGCCGTATTATAGGGATGTGATACGCGCCTCTGCATATTCGCCTGAGATGAAGGCATTTAGGATAAAGCAGTTTCGCTCTTTTCTAAATAGGTTTGATTTGAAGGATAAAAAGATTATAGAGGTGGGGTGTGGAAGAGGCGAATTTGTGGAATTGATGATGCGGGCAGGCGCGCAGAATGTTTTTGGATTGGAGCATTCCGTATCCGCTGTGAGGCAGGCAAGAAAGAGGGGATTGAATGTATTTCAAGGGTATCCTGAAGGCAGTGAATATCGCATAAAGAATAACCCGTTTGATGCCTTTTACACATTGAATTTCTTGGAACATGCCCCTTATATCAATGAATTTCTAAAAAATATTCAGATTAACCTTGCCGATGATGCAGTGGGATTAGTTGAGGTGCCAAATTTTGATATGATGGTCTATGAGTCTATGATATCGGAGTTTATACGAGACCATATTTTTTATTTTACAAAAGACAGTTTTAGGCATCTGCTTGAATGCAATGGCTTTGAGGTTTTAGAACTAGAGGCTATATGGTATAATTATATTCTTTCAGCCGTTGTCAGGAAAAGAAGGCGCATTGATTTGTCGCACTTTTCAACGGCTTTGGCGGATTTGACATTAGAATTTAACGATCTGAAAGACAGGTTTAGGGGCAAGAAGATTGTGGTTTGGGGTGCCGGGCATCAGGCCTTGGCAGTCCTTTCTATGACAGGAATATATAAATCGATTGATTATGTGGTGGATTCTGCTGAGTTTAAGCAGGGGTTGTATTGCCCGGGTTCTAAGTTAGAGGTAAAAGGGCCGGATATATTGTTAAAGGATAGGCCTGATTTGATAATAGTTATGTGTGGAAGTTATTCGGATGAGGTGGCGCGGATTATACGGGATATGGAGTTGGGGTGCGCAGTTGTTGTATTGGATGGAATGAGGTTGAAATATATCATGGGGTTTTAGTGGTGTTTTGATTTTATACCGGAGGTGTTTTTGTTATGGATATGCATTCTAAGATAAAACAGATGGAAAAGGACCGTAGGGAATTATTGAAGAAGAACAAGCCATATGTGTTTGAAAAGATAATGCGCTATGACGAGAAGATAAAGCGCGGCGAGAGCATAGCCATAGTGCAGTTTCAATACAATTATGCCTGTAATTTTAGGTGTGTTCACTGCGATGTAAACGATTTTATGAAAAGAAAACCGAAACGCCGTTTTACAATAGATGATGTCAGGGAGTTGTCCCGCCAAGGCGATGAACTCGGGCTTGCGCAGATTGTAATTACGGGCGGTGAGCCTTTGGTTTTTCCTGATTTAGAGGAGCTTGTCGGCGCCATTGACCCGCAGAAGTGGTATATAGCAATGGATACCAATGGATGGTTTTTAGACAGGGAGAAGGCGCGGTTTTTAAAGAATCTGGGTATAGATAAGATACAGTTGAGTTTAGACAGCCTTGACCCTAATGAGCATGATGAATTTCGCAAACAGAAGGGCTCTTGGGAAAGGGCGATGCGGGCAATAGATGCGTGTATAGAGGAGGATTTGTATATAATCGTGGCAACGGTTGTTTGGAAGGAACGCGCAAAGTCGGAGGAGTTTAGAAACTTTGTGAAATTTTTGAATGATAAAGGTGTCGGCGTCTTTGTTACGTTTGCAAAGCCTGTGGGCGCATGGTCGGGCAATGTTGATGTGGTCTGCGGCAATGAAGAATGGGAACACCTAAAGAAGATGGAGGAAGAATTTAATGTGTTTACGCACTTAACGCCCGGATATAATGTTGACGTTGGGTGTATTGCTATGAAGCGTATGATTTCTGTTACGCAGTTTGGAGATGTCCTGCCATGCCCATATATTCACACCTCTATCGGAAACTTTTTTGATGAACCTTTAAAGGACATCTTGGAGAGGGGGCTTAGTATAAAATACTTTTCTTATGATAAAAAATGGCCGTGTCTAATTGCCAATAAGGATGAGAAGTTTATTGACGAGGTTATGCCTAAAATCTGGAATAAGCTGACTCCTGTGCCATGGAAAGAGGTCTTTGACGAAAAGGATTTTGTCAATTACGCAAAGGCATAGTATTGAGATGGGCGTTTGGTTGGAAGATGACTTGGCATTCATTGACAGCTTGCTTAAGGATATAACAAGTGAGATAAAAAATTCCTCTTTTTTTATCACGGGCGCAACGGGATGGTGGGGCAAGTGGGTGCTGGAATATCTTTTATACCTGAATAAAACGCAAGGGGCAGGTATAAGGATACACTGTTTGACGAGAAACGCCCGCAGATTTAAGGAAAACTTTCCGCACCTTGCCCAAAAAGGCGGGGTTGAGTTTTTAGAGGGCGATGTGCGGGATGTTGTCCTGCCTGATAGTTATTATGATTACGTTTTGCATATGTCTGCCACAAATGCCCGAGAAACCTTTGAGGGGATATCTGCTTTGGATAAGTTTGAGACAATAGTTTATGGCACAAGGAACGTATTAGAGTTTGTAAAGAGGATTAGACCCAAGTCTGTGTTAGTGGCAAGTTCAGGCGCTGTGTATTCAAATATGGAAAACAGGCCCATTAAGGAGACGCATAATATTGCGCCTTTGACATGGGACTTATCCGCAGGGCTAGGCAATTCCAAGCGGGCGGAAGAATTTTTGGCATTTTCATATGCAGATAAGTTCGGCCTTAACATTAAGGTGGTTAGAGGGTTTTCTTTTGTCGGGCCGTATATGCCGCTGGATTTGCACTATGCATTGGGGAATTTTATCGCATCTGTTTTAGAAAATAAACCTATTGTTGTAAAAAGCGATGGACGGGCTGTCAGGGGATATCTGTATATGGCTGATTTGGTTGTATGGCTGTTAAAGATATTGGTTAAAGGAAAACAAGGCGAGGCCTATAATGTGGGGTCGCCTTTTCAGATTACTATTGAAGACCTTGCATATCTTGTTGCCAATTTCGGGGATGATATTGAAGTGCAATTTAAAGGCAGGCATAAAACCCCTTCTGCGTCAATGTATTATTACCCGGATATAACTAAGGCAAAGGAACTTGGATTGGATGTTTTTACTCCTTTAAAAGATGCAATAGCCAAGACAATAGATTCTTATAAGACAGGGGCGTAAGATGGCGTTATTAAAATGGATTTCCTTATCCTATTTTGGGGTGTTGTTTGAACAAGTCTTGGTTTCAGCTGGGAATTTTCTTACGATTGCTATCTGTGCCCATATGCTTTCTTTGGGCGAGCAGGGTAAGGTGATGTATGCGATATCCTTGTATATAGGATTGGTTGTTTTAAACGTTGCGTTATATCATTACGGCGCGGCGTTGATTGCCCCAGAGTTTGAAGATAAAAGATTGTACTGGGTTTTGCTGAGCAGAATAAATGCGCTTATAAGTTTTTCCTTTTCTTTGATTATAGCATTTGCATTTTATTTCTTAGGCCCTGCATTCGGATGGCATATGAATACTGTTGAGGCGCTTGTTTTATTTGTGTATCTGTTTTTTCAGCAGTTGGTTGATTTTGACAGGCGCTCAAAGTTTATATTCAGGTCCTATAGAGAGGCGATTGTTAATAGCGCCTCTGTATATCCACTGCGTATTTCATTGCTTTTGTTGATGCATCCGGACAGTTTTTTATCTGCCGGGGCAATTTTGATTGTTTCATCTCTGATCCCTGTGGCATTTGCCATGACAAGGGTGATGGAGAAAATCAGACTAAATCAGGGCATTGAGCCGGTTAAAGAGATATTGAAGAGGCATTTCTCATTTTCCGTGCCGTTTATCTTAAACGCGCCCTTGGGATGGTTGTGTTTTTACCTGCCTATATATGCGTTGGGCGCTATTGTGGGTATAGAGGCAAGCGCGGTCTTGGCGTCTATAAGGGGGTTAACGAATTTTGCCAATGTGTTTATGGAGTCCTTGGAAACGGTTGTGCCGAAGATATTTTCCGAGCGTTTTGTAAAGGGAGGAAAAGACGATTTAAGGCGGATAACAAAGAGGATATTATATTTTGGGATTGTTTTTTGGTTTTTTGGCGCAATAATGTTTTCTTTTTTTGGCAGGCAGATAATAGGCATTGTTTTAGGAAGCCGGTATTTGGTGTATGCTAAATTGTTAATCTTGCTGTGGTCAGGAGTGGGGCTGTTTTTCATTGTCAGGGTTATAGGTATATATATACGGAGCAAAAGGGTGATATATAATGAATTGGCCGGTTCTATAGCAGGGATTTTGGGGCTTATTACAACAGGCATACCATTGATTAAGGCCTATGGTATTTACGGCGCAGGGCTTGCATTTTTGATATTGCCTGTGTTTTTGTTTATCGGCCAGCAAACGGCAAATTTTATTTATAAAAGGAGGCGTATGTGAAGGGCCTTTTGACTGTTGTGATTCCAGTTTTGAATGAGGAAAGGCGTATTATAAGGACAATAAATTCCGTTCAAAAGTTAGGAGCAAATTGTTTTGTAGTTGATTCGGGAAGCGCTGATAATACGCTTAAGGTGGCAAAGGATATGGGGTGTAAGGTTTATCAGGGACAGTGGAAGACCTTTGGCGAGAAGCTAAACTGGGCATTTGACAATAATCCCTATAAAACACCTTGGGTGATGAGGCTTGATGCGGATGAATATATGACAGATGGGCTTATTGATGAGATACGCCGTGTTCTGCCTTCAGTGGATGAAAACGTATCCGGGTTTTTGATTAATAGGGGTGTTGAGTTTTTGGGACGTTTAATAAGGCATGGCGGTATGTATCCGTTATGGGATCTTCGCCTGTTTAGAGCGGGTAAGGTATATTATGAGCGCAAGAGATTGACGGATGAATATGCAGTGCCTATTGAAGGCAAGGTGGAGAAGTTGAAAAATGAGTTTATTGATGTGAAAGATGAAGGCTTGCTGGAATGGTCGCGCAAGCATATTAACGTCGCTGACAGGGAAAGAAAATGGGTGCTGTTGGTTGACGAGCAAGATCAAAAAATAGTTTTGGATAAACAGAAAGATAAAAGGTCTAAAAGGTCCTTTTATTATAAGATGCCATTGTTTTTCAGGGTGTTTGTATATTGGGGATATAGGTATTTTATAAAGCTCGGGTTTTTAGATGGCATAGATGGGTTTATATTCCATTTCCTGCAGGGGTTTTGGTATAGGTTTTTGATAGATGCGATGATATTTGAGGCCCAAAAAGGCATTGTTTCAAAGGAGAAATTGAGAGAGGAATATGAAAGATATATTTGTTAAATATAGGCAACCGGCTGTTGTTTTTTTGATTTTCCTGGTATATGGTTTATTTAGTAGCCCTACGCCGGATAAGATAGGCGTTGCCGAAGTGCTTTTGGGTATATTATTAATGATTTCCGTTTGGCCGGGAATAAAGAATTTTTTTGCCTTAAAGGCAGATGTGCCTTTACCTGTTAGGATAAGCATCCTCTATTTATTAATAGTGCCGTTAATTGCAGGGTTAAAAGGCCATATGCCTATGCGGGATATTATACGTGATTTTGTGCCTATGTGTTATATGTTGCTTCCGGTTTTATATGCGCCGCAGATAAAACGCAATCCTGAGGTATGGAGGAATATGTTTAAGATAGGAATTCTTATTGTGGCCGTTATTTTCGCCATTCGCTTTTATATATTAGGGCTTATTATTAATACTCCAAAACCTGGATTTGCTTTATGTGATAACGATTTGTTTTTAAATCTGGATCCCACAGTCATTTTTTCATATATATACTTTGTCTGTATGACAATGGTTGCATTGTACTATGAAAAGATAACTGATTTTTTTGTTTACGGCACAATAGGCCTGTTTTTATGTTCTCTGCCATTTGTCCAGATGTTGCGTTTGCAGATGGTCTTAATTTTGTTTGTGTTGATTTTGTTGTTTTCACACCTAACCATTATCTATAAGAAGTGGAAAATGAGTTTGTTGTTATTTCTGTGTATAGTGAATGCGTTTATATATCTGCCGCAGGTAAGGGGGTTTTTTGAGCATGCGATAGCTGTGATAGTCAATAAAACACTCTATGCCGGGTTCTCAAATAACCGTATAGATGAAATAAAGGTTGTGCTTTCCCATTTTGCGAGTTCTCCTAAAAGCATATTTCTGGGATGGGGATGGGGTGATAAGATGGTTTTGCCTACAACAGGCAATTTGCCTGTTAGATTTGTTCATGTGGGGTTCCTGTATTATTTATGGAAAGCTGGTATTTTAGGGTTTATCGCGATTATTACGTATTGGTCATATTTTATAGGCAGGATGGCGCGTGTTTTGCGGTTTGGACAAGAGAATAAAAGTGTGGTTGAGGTGATTTTGTTTATGGCCTTTATATTTTCATTTGGACTGTTTGTCTTTATTGAGCCGGGGTATAAAATCCTGACGTTTTATATGTTGTTGTCTTATTTAATGGCATATTGTTTTGTTTTAAGTCATAAAGGGAGAGAGAAAGATGTATCAGGACTTATCGCAATTTAATGCCCCAAAAGATTATATGGGCAGGCCTGCTTGGCTTGCCCAGCTTTGGTGGATTGTGCAAGGAAGCCTGTTTTTGTGGTCGCCTCAATTTATGTATGGATGGCGGCGTTTTCTGCTTAGATTGTTCGGGGCAAGGATAGGCAAAAATGTTATTATTCGTCCGACTGTTAAAATTCAATTCCCATGGAAACTTTCTATCGGAGATAATTCGTGGATAGGCGATGAGGCCTATCTGTATAATTTAAGCGAGATTAAGATAGGGGCTAATACAGTGATTTCTCAGCGTTCTTATTTGTGCGCCGGAAGCCATGATTATACTAAAAAGGATTTTCCATTTATATTGAAACCTATAAATGTTGATGATGAAGTTTGGGTAGCAGCCAATGTGTTTATTGCTCCAGGTGTCTCCATCGGAAAAGGCGCCGTTGTTGGGGCTAGAAGTTCCATATTTAAAGATTTAGAAGGCGGGTATGTATATGTGGGCAATCCTGCAAAGAAAATAAAGAAAAGGGAGGCGAGTAAATAATATGCGTTTTCTTATATATGGCATCAATTTTTATCCTGAACTTACCGGCATAGGGAAATATACCTACGAGATGTGTGAATGGCTTGTAAAGCGAGGCCATGAGGTAGATGTTATTACGGGTATGCCGTATTATCCGAAGTGGCATATTTTTGATAATTATAAAGGCAGGTTTTGGTTTAAGGAAAAGATAAACGGGATAACGGTTTATCGGACACCTATCTATGTGCCTGAAAAGGCGACTGGGTTTAAACGAATTTTGCAGGAGATTAGTTTTTTTGTTAATTCCTTTTGGTTGTGGCTTGGCGCCCTTAGAAAAAAATACGATGTTGTTTTTGCGGTTTGCCCGCCACTGATTGCTGGCATCCATCCATACTGGTTTACTAAAATTAAAAAATCTCTGTTTGTGTTTCATATCCAGGATTTACAAGTGGATATGGCGCGCGGATTGGGTATTATAAAAAATAAATTCATTTTAGATATAGTGGAATCTGTTGAGAGATTTTTGTTTAAAAATGCGGATATACTTTCAACGATTAGCGAGGGTATGGCTGAGGTTATAAAGAAGAATAAATGCGATAGGGATGTTTTATTGTTGCCGAATTGGGTGGATATTGAATTCATTTTGCCAAAGGGCAGGGATAATAAACTAAGGAAGGATTTGGGATTTAGAAATGAGGATAAAATTATTCTCTATTCAGGAAATATAGGCAGGAAACAGGGGTTAAGTATGGTCTTGGATGCGGCTAAAAATTTTAAGGATAGAGAGGACGTGTGGTTTCTATTCGTTGGAGAGGGCGTGGGGAAGGCGGAACTGGAAAAAAAGAAGGAAGACCTGCAATTGAGAAACGTTAGGTTTTTGCCTCTTCAGCCCTATGATAGATTGGCAGAGTTGTTGTCACTGGCGGATTTGCATTTGGTTATTCAGAAAAAAGCTGCATCTGATTTGGTTATGCCTTCTAAACTGACGGGCATTTTAGCTGTTGGTGGGTTATCAGTCATTACAGCTCCTGATAACTCGTATTTAAAGAAAGTTGTTGAAGAAAATAAAATGGGTATTGTAATTGAGCCTGAAGATAAAAAAGCGCTTGAGATTGTTATTAATGAGATATTAAGCGGGCGGATGGATGTTGATTTATATAAGGAAAACGCGCTTAAATATGCGAGGGGAAATCTGTCTATAGATTATGTGTTATCGGCTTTTGAGAAGGCCTTGGCTATGTGATATAATAAAACACTAACTTATTGAAAATACAGGGAGTATTTATGTCTAAAATAGCATTAATTACAGGAATTACAGGACAGGATGGTTCTTATCTGGCGGAGTTTTTGTTGGATAAGGGATACACTGTTTATGGTATTAAGCGCAGGGCGTCGTTATTTAATACCGACAGGGTGGATCATTTATACCATGACCCTCATGAGGAGAATATCAGATTTTTCCTGAAATATGGCGATTTGACCGATTCAACTAACTTGATACGGCTTATTCAAGAGATTCAGCCCGATGAAATATATAATCTGGCGGCGCAGTCCCATGTTATGGTTTCTTTTGAAAGTCCGGAGTATACCGCAAATTCTGATGCCCTTGGCACATTAAGGATTCTTGAGGCGATTCGCATTTTGGATATGCAGGGTAAGGTAAGGTTCTATCAGGCCTCAACATCGGAATTATATGGAAAGGTGCAAGAGATTCCTCAATCTGAGAAAACGCCTTTTTATCCTCGCAGCCCTTATGGCGCGGCAAAATTATACGGTTATTGGATAACTGTAAATTACCGCGAATCTTATGGTTTTTTTGCCAGCAATGGGATTTTATTTAATCACGAAAGTCCAAGGCGCGGAGAAACGTTTGTTACAAGAAAGATTACAAGGGCGGCGGCGCGTATTGCCTTGGGGCTTGAAGAGAAACTTTACCTTGGAAATTTGGACGCCAAGAGAGACTGGGGGCATGCAAGGGACTATGTTGAGGCAATGCACCTTGTTTTGCAGCATAATAAGGCCGATGATTTTGTTATAGCAACTGGCAGGACAACCTCTGTTCGCGATTTTGTGAAAATGGCGTTTAACGAATTGGGACTAAATATTGAATTTGATGGAAAGGGAATTGATGAAAAGGGCATTGTTGTATCGGTTGATAAGGAAAGGGCTCCTTCAAAATATGCAAAGTCCTTGTTAAATAAGGTGGTTGTTGAGGTGGATGCGCGGTATTTCAGGCCTGCTGAGGTGGATATCTTGATAGGAGATGCCTCTAAGGCAAAAAGGGAATTGGGTTGGGAGCCGAAGATAACATTGGAAGAGATGATTAGAGAGATGGTTTCTTATGATTTAGAACTTGCCCAAAAAGATATACATTTGAAAGAGGGCGGTTTTGATGTCCCAAACAGGATAGGGTTGTGATAATGAAAAGAGATGATAAAATCTTTGTTGCCGGTGGAAAGGGGATGGTAGGAAGCGCTATTATCAGAAAGTTAAAGTCGTTGGGTTATACTAATATCATAAGTTCCTTTTTTAGAACCAAACCGGATGATAAATCTGTTGTTTGGGAGAAGGTGGATTTACGGAGGCAAGATGAGGTTGAGAAATTGTTTGAGAAACATTGCCCTGATTATGTGTTTTTGGCAGCGGCGAAGGTCGGCGGGATTTTGGCGAATAATACCTATAAGGCCGAGTTTATATACGATAATCTCATGATAGCGGCTAATGTTATAGATTCGTCTTATAAATTCGACGTGAAAAAGTTGTTGAACTTGGGATCGTCTTGTATCTATCCGAAATATGCGCCTCAACCTATGAAAGAAGAATATTTATTAACCGGAGAACTTGAACCCACTAATGAGCCGTATGCCATTGCCAAGATTGCAGCTATAAAATTGTGCAGATATTACAATGAACAGTATGGGACGAATTTCATTTCCGTGATGCCTACGAATTTATATGGCCCGGGGGACAACTATCACTTGTTGAATTCTCATGTTCTGCCTGCGTTAATCAGAAAATTTTACCTTGGAAAACTAATGAGGAACGGGGAATATGATAAGGTGATGGATAACGTCTATAAATGGGAAGGGATAAAAGAGAAAAATGAGATACTGTCGTTTTTAGAGAAACAGGGCATTTCTGCCAATAAAATCAGGATTTGGGGGACTGGCAAGGTGATGAGGGAATTTTTATTTGTGGATGATTTGGCCGATGCGGTGGTTTTCTTGATGGATAACTATCATTTTAGAAATATAGGAGAATTTGTAAATATAGGGACAGGAAAAGACATTGCCATCAAAGAACTTGCGGGTATTGTAAAGGAGATTGTGGGTTATGATGGGGATATATTCTTTGATAGTTCTATGCCGGATGGGACTCCTAAAAAGTTGTTAGATGTATCCTCTATGGAAAAGTTGGGTTGGAGTGCGGAAACGGGATTGAAAAGGGGGATATCTCTTGTTGTTGAGGGATTGGATTTTGTATGAAAAAGCCTGTTTATAGTATATGGATAAGGTCTGTTTTTTTCCTTTTTCTTCTTTTAGGCGATGTCTTTGCAATTTCTCTTTCAGGCGTTCTGGCATATCTGCTGAGAATAGGCATTCAGATGATTGCGCCTATTCCTGAGATTAGCGCAGGGGCATTTTTAAACTTATGGTGGGTTGTGCCTATCACTATATTTTCTCTTTTATATAACGGGTTGTATGTAAAAAGGCTTCCTTTCTGGGAGGAATCAAGAGAACTGGTTGTATCTGTTTTATTTGCCTTTCTGATTGCATTTGCCTTGTTTAGCTTGGCAAAAATACATGATTTCTCAAGGCTGTTGATGGTGCTGTGGCTTATCTGCGCTATATTTGTATTACCAGCCTTTAGGTATTTGCTGAAGGGGCTGTTGATGCATAAAGGCATATATAGAGACAATCTCATTATTATTGGCGTCAATGACGTTGCTATAAAGGCAGGGGAGCTGGTTTTGAAGGAAAAGACGATGGGGTATAATCTTGTTGGGTTTTTGGATGATTCCAAGACAGGGGAAGAGGTCAATATTTTCGGGAGGCAATTTAAGGTTATATCAAAAGTAAATAGGTTTGCCAGAATAAAAAAGCTTTATAACATAGGTGTATTTATGGTTGCTTTGCCGGATGCAAGCGAAGATGATTTGGTTGACCTTGTCAATTCAATACATAGGATTTCTTCAAAGATATTGTTGGTGCCTCCGATAAGGGGCATAGCGATGTTTAATGCTCAGATTATACCGCCGTTTATGGAGAGCCTGCTCTTAGTTCATCTTAGGAATAACTTGTTGTATAAATATAATAAGGTATTAAAACGTATTTTAGATATTGTTATGGCGAGTTTGGCTCTTTTATTCTTATCGCCTTTTATGCTGATAATTTCTGTTTTAATAAAACTGACGTCAAAGGGGCCGGTCTTTTTTATGCAAAGGAGATTGGGATATAATGGCGAGGAGTTTATGGTTTATAAGTTTAGGAGTATGTATGAGGATGCGGAAAAGCGCCTGCAAGAGCTGTTGCAGACTAATCCGTTATTTAAAGAGCAATACGAGAAAAACTGGAAGGTAAAAGACGATCCCAGAGTCACGCCCGTCGGCGCTTTTCTTAGGCGCTGGTCGTTAGATGAATTGCCGCAGCTTTTTAATGTATTAAAAGGCGAGATGAGTATTGTGGGCCCCAGGCCGTATTTGCCAAGGGAGAGGCATACATTGAAAGACATAGAGAAGGTTTTATTTATGGTCCGCCCCGGGATAACCGGGCTTTGGCAGGTCTCAGGCAGAAGTGATACTGATTACAAATTCAGGGTAGAGACAGACGTGTGGTATGTTCTTAACTGGAGTCCGTGGCTGGATTTGATGATACTTGCAAAGACGGTTTGGGTGGTCTTGCGAGGCAAAGGCGCATATTAATCTGTTCTTATTCTCTTATCCTAATTCCCTTTTCAATTATTTATTAAGTAAAGTGAGACTCTGCTCTCCAGAAACATTTGGTCTCACTTTTTGATTCCAGCCCCCCTCTAAAGGATTTGTGAGACTCTGCTCTCCAGAAACATTCAGTCTCATTTTTGGAGGGAGGATATTTTGTGGTATAATTAGGTTTAAGGTTTGGCGTGTTTAGGAGAAAACGAAAAGAGGAGATTGTATGAAGGCATTGCCGATAGGTATTCAGGATTTTAAGGATCTAAGGACGTCACAGATAGATTATATTTATGTGGATAAGACAAAACATTTATATAATTTAGCAACTAGTGGAAAGGTCTATTTTCTCTCCCGCCCGCGCAGGTTTGGCAAGAGCCTTATGATATCCACGTTGGGATATCTGTTTCAAGGGGAAAAAGAGCTATTTAAAGGCCTGTGGATAGAGGATAAATGGAATTGGGATGATAAATTTCCTGTTGTCAGGGTGGATTTTAGTAAAAAGGAGTTTAAAAGCAGTGATGAGCTTCGGGTGAAAATTTCAAACATATTGGAAAATGTGGCTGATATGTATGATGTGAAACTTGAAACGTCCTCTTATGAAGAAAAATTTGAAGAACTCATCTTAAAATTAAAACAAAAACACAACAAAAACGTGGTAGTTTTGATAGACGAATACGACAAGCCGATACTGGACCACATAATAGAGAAAGGGCTTGCCAACGAGATAAGAGACGTATTAAGAGGATTCTATTCTGTTATCAAGGCAAGCGATGAGCATATCAAATTTGTGATGCTCACAGGCATAACGAGGTTTAGCAAGGTAAGCATATTTTCAGGGCTGAATAACCTAAACGATATAACAATGGACAACAAGTATTCCTCAATGCTTGGATACACGCAAAGAGAGGTTGAGGAATATTTTAGTGAATATATAGATGCATTGGCAGAAAAGATGAAGAAAGCAAGAGAGGAAATATTAGCGGATATAAAGGAGTGGTATAACGGGTATAGGTTTAGCGAAAAGGGAGAAAGGGTCTATAATCCATTTTCAACAATGCTTTTATTTGATAAACGCAGATTTGAGCCTCACTGGTTTGAGACAGGCAATCCCAAGTTTTTATTAGACGTGATAAATGAGGAAGGGTTTTTCCTGCCAGAGATAGACAATGTAGTCCTGTCAGTAGAGGAGTTGGGCAATTTTGATATAGACCACTTAAGCGTAAGGCCGTTATTGTACCAGACAGGGTATCTGACGATAGATTACGTAGAGTATATAGATGAGATAGGTGAGACTTTGTATCATTTAGGATTTCCCAATATGGAGGTAAGGAAGTCCTTTAACCATGCATTAGTCAGGTATTTGACAGACGAAGCGCAGGTGGCGCAAAAGAGCAAGGATTTGGCATTGAGCCTGGTGAGGGAGGATATGGAGGGATTTGAAAGACAGCTCAAGGCGCTATTTGCGTCTTTGCCGTATAATAGCTATGTAAAAAACAACATAGCGCACTTTGAGGGATATTATATAAACGTATTGTTTTCGTATTTAGATGGAATGGGTATATTTGCCAATGTAGAGGAAGTGACGAACAAGGGCAGGGTGGATTTGACGATAGAGTTTAAGAGCAAGATATTCATTATAGAGGTAAAGGTAGGCGAAGGCTCTGCATTAAAGCAGATAAAGGAGAAGAGGTATTGGGAGAAGTACCAAGATAGGGGCAAGGAGATAATGCTTGTAGGGATAATATTTGATGAGAATGAGAGGAATATCTCAAAGGTTGAGTGGGAGAAGGTGTGATTGATTTAAATATGGCTTGAATGAGGGGTAGATAAGTGTTAATCTAATCTTTCCATTATTA
>Ga0256914_1001369_pt1 | contig 22239 bp, 26 predicted proteins | sample HulkmetaG_FD_191571 | JGI IMG/M metagenome (GOLD analysis project Ga0256914, IMG submission 191571) | Hydrothermal chimney microbial communities from Main Endeavour vent field at the Juan de Fuca Ridge, Pacific Ocean - Hulk | ecosystem: Environmental > Aquatic > Marine > Hydrothermal vents ... | reverse complement strand
ATCGGAAAAGCCGATAATGGGGCTCTCTTTCAAAAAGGGAGCGAAGCACTTGATGCCATGGCTTTTTCCTACAGTATTTCAAACCAATATATCCTACCTACTTTTATTGAAGGGCCGGGCTCTTTTTTGATACGATTGGAAAAAAGGAGTGACGATGAGCAGGCATCTTCAAAAGATCAAAAAGATTTTCTCCCATCCCCTCCCCGCCAACCTCGACGTCAAAAAGACCCTCTCGGCCATCGAGCACTACGGTGTGAGAGTGGAAGTGACCAAAAACCACCGAGCCAAACTTTTTTACGAAGAGAAAGAGGGGGTCGTCCAGCTTCCCCACGGCGACCATTTCACCAAAGACGAAGTGATGCGTTTACGCCATATCCTCGAAGATTTCGAGCTTACACCTGAACGGATAGGAAAGTAGCGGGAAAAAGAGAGGGAGAAGAGAAAAAAGAGCGGAAACAGAAGCCCCGAAGGGCTTCGGTCGTAACGAGAGTCGTCAATGCATACTCTTCTTCTCCTTTTTCTCCTTTTTGACGTCGTCATAGATATTCTGCGCCGTCTGAAGATCGATACCCTCGATCAAGAGCAGATCCGTTTCACTCTGGATCGGATGTTTTTGGCGAAACTCTACGATCGCCTCCGCCTTCTTCTCATCCACCCCTTTGATGGTGGCAAGCTCCTCTTTGGTGGCTGTCTGGGGATCCATCGCGAAGAGGAAACCGACACCGAGTGCCAATGCAACAATCTTTTTCATGATTCACTCCTTTGGATTTGGTGCAGGGGTATCATACGCCAAAAAGGTGGAAGAAGAGAGCCTTTTTCACTTTCGTTAAACTTTTTTTAACACCATTCATACGGCGTTGTTTCTGGTTGATTCCGGTGAAGGGGAGTGTTGACGAATGTGGACGGGATGTTGCAAGACCCCTTTATGGGTGGGGCACTTTGATCCTTGAATTGAGCAACCAGCCGATGAGCGCCATGAAGCCGATGACGACGACACCCGGAAGCAGGCCGTAGATGTAGCCCAGGTAGACGAGCCAGAGCAGAATCGCCCCAAGCGGCGTGGGAACCCCGACGAAGAACTTCCCCACCTCTCCCGCTTCGGCGTCGATATTGAACTGGATGAGTCTCCGCAGGCCGCTGATGACGTAGATCACACTCACAAGAGAGGCGAGCAGAAACCAGAACCCCTCCAGGTGTGTATAGACCGCCTGGAAAATCAGAAAGACCGGTACAAGCACGAAGGAGAGGAAGTCGGCGAAGGAGTCGAGCTGGATGCCGAACTCGTTGGAGAGATGGAACCGGCGGGCGATCTTTCCGTCGAAGATGTCGAACGCGCCGCCGATCCACGCGAATACGATCGCGTAGAAAAAGTTGTTCTGCGTGATAAGATAGGTCGCCACCAGACCGCACGTGATGTTGACCATCGTGAAGAGATTGGCAAGATTGAAGTGCGATTTCGGGCTGTAGAGAAAATTCATTCCGATCCTTTGCTATAATCACGCCAATATTTTACAACAAAGAAAGCTTCATATGCCTGATATACTCGACTCGATCACTGCCATCCACTCGCGCGAAGAGCGCTACGCCCGCCTCGAACTCTTCTACCGGAGCCCGGAGCAGAAGGAGAGGATTTTCGAAGCGCTGGAGACCCTCTCGTGCCGCAAGGAGTGCCGTATCCGGATCGACGATATCCAGGAGTCGGAAAAGAGCGGGATCGTCTCCATCGAATTCCACGACGATTACGACAAGGAGTCGGGCCCCTTCTTCGACGCCCTGATCGCCAGACTCGGCATCGACCGCTGCGAATAGCGCCTCTTACCAGTCGAGAAAGAGAAAGAGCGACGAGAGGAGGTAGTTGGCAGCAAAGATCGTCACCGCCGAAAAGACGACCGCTCTGGTCGTCGCCTGGCCGACCCCCCTGGCCCCTCCCCTGGCGATGTAGCCCAGATAGGTACCGATGGAACTCACCAGGAACCCGAAAGCGAATGCCTTGAGAACGCCCGTTCCGATATCGGCGAACTCGAGATACTGCTGGATCGTGTTTTTGTAGGCGACAGGGTTGACACCCAGCGCCTGTGTCGAGATGAGATAGGCGCTCACATTCCCCACGAAGTCGAAGGTGATGACCAGAAGCGGCAGGGAGAGGGTCGTCGCCAGGATACGCGGGATCACCAGGTACTTCTTCGAATCGACCGCCAGGGTTTCGATGGCGTCGATCTGTTCGGTGACCCGCATCGTTCCGAGTTCGGCGGCCATGGCGCTGATGGCGCGCGAGGTGAGCATCAGGGCGGCAAAGACCGGCCCGAGCTCCCTTGAAATGGAGACGAAGATCGTATACCCCATGAAGTTTTCGGCCCCGAAACGGTGGAAACCGTGATAGAGCTGGATCGCCTCGACCATCCCGGTAAAGAGTGACGTCAGCAAGATTACCCCGAGCGTCCCGATGCCGATGCTCTCCATCTGCTGGAAAAACTCGCGGATACGGAAAGGGCGCTTGAAGTAGAGCGGAACCAGCGAGAGCTGAAACTCGATGAAACGGCCAAAACCGTTCATCATTCCGTACAAATGGATAAAGGGTCTGCCGATCCATGCAAAAAAGGTCTCAATCCACATCATGCCCGCTCTTTTTTCCTGCCATTTTATCGAAAAAAAGGGGCATAGATGCTGAACCGGACAAAATCGCTTTGGTATAATACCCGCTAAACCAACGACTCCATAGGCCGATATAAGATAAAAGATTTCAACCCGCAAAAGCCCTTCGGCCGGCAGACGCCGAAGCGCTTCCAAACGGCCCTGCCGTTTATCTAACTTATCTGTAGGAGAAGAGATGGCTGAAGAAGAGAAAGAGGAAAACCAGGAGAGTGGCGGCGGAAACGAAAACAAGAAAGGGGGCGGCAATGTCGTCCTCATCATCGTCGTCGTTCTGCTGGTACTGGTACTGGCCATCGGAGGAGTCGTCGCCTACCTGATGCTCTCGGGTGACGAGGCGGCGGCAGCAGACGGCACCCAGGTGACGCAGGAGAAGGTGCAGAAAAAGCGCAGAAGCCGAAGCGACGATATGACGGTCGGACCGATGTACCCGCTGGACAAATTCACCGTCAACCTGATGAGCGAAAACGGTCGACGCTATCTCGTCGTGAAGATGAATCTCGAAGAGGATGGCGAAGAGCTCACACCGGAGCTCGACAAGAAGACTCCGCTGATCCGCGACATCGTCATCTCGATCCTCTCCTCCAAAACGGTCGAAGAGATCACCACGGCGAAGGGGAAAGCCAAACTGAAAGACGAGATCATCGCACAGATCAACAAACACCTCGAAGATGGCGAAATCCGCCATATCTACTTTACCGAGTTCGTGATCCAATGATCGGGGTCGATATCGTCGTCGTCGAACGGATCGAGCGCTCGATCGGGAAGTTCGGCGACAGGTTTCTACATCGCTACCTCAACGAGGAGGAGATCGCTCTTGTCACCTCCCCCCAGACCGCAGCCGGCTTCTGGGCCGCCAAGGAGGCGGTCTCCAAGGCGCTCGGAACGGGGATCGGCGAAGAGGTCGCCTTCAAAGAGATCACACTCCGCAAAGATCAACGGGGCGCTCCCTCTTTTACCCTCTCCGACCGGCTCACCAGGAAGTTCCGTATCCGTTCGACCTCTCTCTCCATCGCCCACGACGGGGGATTGGCGATCGCCGTCGCCGCGATCGAATCAGCCCCCGCCGACGAAGTGTAACAGTTCGATCCTGTCTCCCTCCCTGGGAGAGAAGGTAGCCCACCTCTCCTTCTTGACGACCTCCATATTGACGGCGGCGGCCATCACCTTCTCGACGATCCCAAGCTTCTGCATGATCTGTTGGAGTGTCACGCCCTCTTCGAAGCGCTTCTCCTCTCCGTTTACCGTCACTCTCATCTTCGTTCCCCCTTTTTGCTCAACTCGTCGAAATAGGTTCCGCACTCTCCCCGTGTAAAGGGTTTGAGATGCTCGGCCATCCCGAAATTCCCCTTGAGATAGGCCAGTTCGCATGCATTGACTCCGTTACGGTTCGTCAGTTCGGGGTCGGCGCCGTTTCGCAGCAGGAAATCGACGATCACGAAGTCGTTGCTGTAGGCTGCCTGCTGAAGCGGCGTGATGCCGGCATCGTTGGCGAGGTTCACATCCGCCTCGTGTCCGACCAGCGCACGGACGATCCCGATCCTGTGCTGGGAAACCGCATAGTGCAGTGGCGTATAGCCATGATTGTCCTGAATATCGGCATCGGCCCCACGATCGAGCAGAAAGTTCACCATCTTCAGGTCTCGAACCTTCACCGCGATATGCAGCGGAGCGATGCCCGCTTTCGACTGGGCGTCGATATCGCACTCTTTTTGGGCCAGAATCTGCTCCGTTCGCTTCATATCGCCGCTGTAGACGGCCTCGTGAAGCGGTTTCCACCCGTTGACGGCATCCGCGAAGAGAGAGGCCGACAGCAAGAGTGCGATAACAATTTTTCTCTCCATTTTTCAATTCTAGCCTATATTCCTGTGGAATTCAACAAGTTTGAAGCGTTCGCCCATCATCGTAGGGTCGATTAAGGTTTTGATCTTGTTGAGCTCTCTGAGATAGAGCCTCTGATCGCCCCGCCTGGCCAGCTCTTCGAGCAGGTGGGGCAAACCGTATTCGGTCAGGGCGCGAAGCTGTGTCTTGTAGGCGTGGGTGACGAACCCGGCATCTTCGAAAGCATCGATGACGTGGGAGAAGTTGACATCGTAGGTGATGTCGCTCTTCCCGAAAAGGGTTTTCAGATCGAGCCCCTCTTCGAACAGCGGAAAGACTTCGTGCCCTTTGTAGATTCGGATCGAAAAGTCGTTACGCACCTCTTTCTCGCCGTAGTCGAAGGAGACGAAGACCATCCGTTCGGCGGCCTGGGCCATCGTATCGGCGAACGTCTCGTAACCGCGCGCCACCTCCCCTTTCACCTGCCCGTAGCGCTTCGCCGTCTCGAGTACCCGCCGATCCTCTCCCTCGAATACCACGGTATCCCGCTCCCGCCTCCGTACCAGTGCCGTCCTGTTTTCGAAAAGGAGATCGCAGGGGAAGGCGTCGAAGATCTCGTTGGCGACCGCAAAGAGCTCTTTCGCACCGATGCGGCGGGGATCGTCACAGTGGACGATCTCCACCGCATCACCGAAACGGTCACGGAAATAGTCCCGCTGAATCCGACGCAGCGGCTCGTGACGCTCCACCACCGCGAAGCCCATCGTCTCGAGCAGCTCCGGCGCTTCGTGGGCGATCCACTCGATCATATCCCCCAGCAGATACCCACGGTGGGCACCGATCTCGACGAGAGTCGCTCGCGCGGAGAGTTTCCCTTCCCGTATCAGGGAGATCAGATAGTGGGCGATCGTCGCCCCGAAAAAGCGGCTGGTGCTGACCGCGGTATAGAAATCCCCCTCCTTACCGATCGCCCTGAACGAGGCGTAATACCCCTCCGGTCCGTAGAGCCACTCGTTCATATACTCGCTAAAGGGTACCATCGTACATCTTCTCGTACAGATCGAGCAGGATCAACTGTTTTTCGATCTCGTAGATCTTTCGGTCGAGTTGGCGGATCAGCAGGGAGTTCTCCATCGTCTTCAGATCGTAAAGTGTCATCTCCCCCGCATCGACCTTCTCTTCCGTACTCTTCACCAGACTCGCATAGAGCGCTTCATCCTCCCTGGCGAGCCCCACTTTCCGGTCGATCACCTCCAGCCGCTCCAGCACGGCCCTGTAGCTGTTTTCGGCTTCCCGCTTCCTGTCGTCAAAACCGACCTTCGCCGCGAGATAGTCGACCCGGGTCGATTCGATCGTATGGTAGGCGTTGATATCGATCGGCATGGAGATCCGAAAGCCGTAGGTATAGTAGGACCTGGTCGCATTCGGATAGCTGCTCAGGTAGATCGAACCGTTCCTGTAGGGTTTGACCCAACTCCCCTGCACCGAAACCGTGGGCATATATCTCGCCCACGTCATGGTATTGAAGTACTCTTTCTGGACGATCTGTTCTCGTTGTTGGGCCAGGTCGATATGGTGCTGCAAGAAACGCTTCTCTTCCACGAGCGTGAGACGGGGTAGCTTCACCTCCTTCGGATCGAGATCGCTCAGATTCCGAAAGGCTTCCACCAACTGTACCCTGCTCTCCTGGAGTGAAAAGAGTGCCAGGGTATCCTGGTTTTTTTTCAAAATCGCCTGATCCAGAAAACCGCTGTCGAGGTCGCCGCTGAGGTACTGCTCCTTCTTGCGCTCGATATCGATCCTGTCGTTGTCGATCAGGAGCTTCTGTTTTTGGATCAGGTAGTCGGTCTTTCTCAGGTTGAAAAGGGTCGAAACCGCCTGTTTGATCAACGCCCTTCGCTGCGCTTCGATACCCAGATCGCCCACTTTGCGCGTCGCCTTGGCGTATTTGATCGCATACCATATGCCGCCGCTCTTGAAGATCGGCTGATCGATACGGACCGAAAACGAACGGCTGATCTGCGTTTGGTCGAACTGGTTGGAGTGGGAGTAGTCGTAGCTGAGCGTAAGAGGGTTGATCCAGCTATATTCGAGCTGACCGCTGTCGGCACTGTTCTTTTCGTGCTGAAGGGTGAGCGTGCGCTCTTTCAGCGACGAGAGAAGCGCATCGGCCTCGCCCGCTGAGAGCACCGAAGCGAAGAGAAGGCTACAGGCGAGCCAGCGCACGTTCGAACCGCTCAAAACCAAGATCCATCTCCTCTTTTGTAATCGTCAGGACCGGCAGGAAACGAACGGTGTTTTTCCCCGCCTTGAGCACGACGACCCGCTCCTCAAAGGCGGCATCGATGATCTGCTGCGCCTCTTTTCCCTCCCTGACACGCAGGCCGCGCATGAATCCCACACCCACCTCCTTTTCGAAGAGGTTCGGATAGGAGTCGGCGACTCTTTTGAGCCGCTCTTCGAAGAGCAGGAGCATATGGTCGAGCTCACCGCTGCTCTTGTGCTCTTCGAGGATGTCGAGTACTTCCAGCGCGGCACGGGTCGAGAGGAGATTGCCCCCGAAAGTGCTCCCGTGCTCCCCCGTTTTGAGAATCTCCTTGTGGGTCGTCATGATCGCCCCGATCGGCACCCCGCCGCCGAGTCCCTTTGCCAGCGTGACGATATCGGGGGTGATACCGTAGAGATTGGAGGCAAGCACCTCGCCGGTGCGGTAGATTCCGGTCTGTACCTCGTCGACGATGAGCAGGATATCGCGCTTCTTCAACTCCCGGGCAACCCTTTGCACCGCCTCTCTCTCCATCGGCTGCACGCCCCCTTCGCCCTGCACCAGTTCGATCATCACGGCGACGGTATGGTCGTCGATCAGTTCGAAGATGTGGGGGATGTCGCGGGCGTAGACGAAACCGTCGGGAAAGGGGCCGAAGTAGTTGTGCATCGCCTCCTGCCCGGTCGCCTTGAGCGCCGTGATCGTCCGGCCGTGGAAAGAGTGTTCGAGGGTGATGATCTTGTACCGCTTCACCTCCCCCTCCACTTCGCCATATTTACGCGCCATCTTGATCGCCCCTTCGTTCGCTTCGGCGCCGCTGTTTGCGAAGAAGGTGCGCACATCGTAGCCGCTCAGCTCCGCCAGTCGCCTCGCGAGCCTCGCCTGCGGCTCGATCAGGTAGAGGTTCGAGACGTGGATCAGGCGCTGCGCCTGCTCGCAGAGCGCTTCGGCCAGACGTGGGTTGGCGTGCCCCACGCTGCAGACGGCGATCCCGCTGCCGAAATCGACGTAGTCGTTGCCCTCCGCGTCGAAGAGTATCGAGTTTTCTCCCCGCACGAAGTGCACGTAGTTGCGCGCATAGGTCTGCAAAACGTATCTTTGGTCCATCTCTTTGAGTGTCATGATATCCTCTCCAACGTCACTTTTACCTCCTGGTAGCATGCGCTCTTGCCCATCAGGCTCATCGTCGGCGGCGTCAGGTAGTTGACCCCCGGCGTGCCGGCATAGACGAGCACGCAATCTTCGCGCAGATCTCCACTCACCGTCACCGGCAGCCGTACCGCTCCATGTTCGGAGACGATACGCACCTCTTCGCCGTCGGTAAAACCGTGGCATGGGTGCAGATAGACCGCCTTTTCACGCCGGAACTGGCTGTTGAGGGAGTGGGGACTTTTGGGTGTCAGAAGCCAGAGCCCCTCCTCCTCGTCTTCGAAGTCGTCTTCGAACTCTTCGAGAAACTCGTAATTGCCGCTGTCGGTCTGAAACGACTCTGCATAGGGGAATGTCCGATAGGCCGGCGATTTGAGGAGCTCGCCCTCCTGCAGACACTGATCGAGCATACGGTCGATATAGTAACGCTCCTCCTCGAGCCCTTCGCATCCGAACGTATCGAAAAGGTACTTCGTCAGCTCGTACTCTCCGATCCCGAACTCCGCCTCCCTGATTTTGGGCATCGGCTGGACATAGGGGTGTCCGTAGCTCAGACGCAGATCCTCCTTTTCGAGAAAATCCTTCGCAGGCAAAACGATGCGTGCCGCGGCACTCGTCTCGTTTTCGTAGAGGCCGAAATAGACGAGATTCTCTACACGGGCCATCTCCTCTTCGACCTTCGCGAGCCCCGGCATCTGTGCGAGGGGATTGGCCCCCTGTACGAGTACCGTCTTGAAGCGTCCGAAGGGAGCGACCGGTTTGCCGACCCTCTTGGGCGACCTTCGGATGGGAGAGTCGAAACCGGCCATCGAATCGCCGAGAAAGCTCACACCACATCCGGGTTTTCCGAAAAACCCCATCACGGCGGCCAGACCGTCGATCGCTCGAAGCACCTGGTCGCCGATCGAATACTTCTGTACGCCGGTACCCACGAGAAAAACGGTCTTTCTGTTCTGCATCTGATAGAGCAGATCACCCAGATCGTCGAGTTTGATATCGCACTTATCAAGCGATACCTGCACCCGGAAGGTCCGCAGGAAGTCGTAGTACCAGTCGGCGTCTTCGCACCGCTCCTCCATAAAAGACTGATCCTCCATATCCTCCATGAACATGAAGCGCGAAAGAAGTACGGCGAGGTAGAAGTCGCTCCTGGGACGAATCTGCAAAAAGAGGTCCGCCTCTTTGGCGATCTTCGTTTTGACCGGGTCGATGACGATCAGCGTCTTGCCTTCGAGCAGCCGGCGCATATGGGGATTCGTCACGGTGACGTTCCGTCCCCAGACGACGACGGCGTCCGCCTCCCCGATCGTCTCGGGCGGAAGCATCAAAGAGAGGCCCCTCCCCTCTTCGATCCCGCTCTGCCCGGAACCGTCGCAGAGCGATCCCTCCGTCGTCCAGCCGCCGTACGCCTCCACGAAGTGCTCCGTGATCGCCTGCATGAAACCGAAATTCCCGCTCCCCCTGTAGAGCAGGAAATCCTCACCCGCCTCCCGTATCGCTTCGGCGACCGCTTCGAGGGCTTCCGGCATCGAAACCTCCCTTCCGTCGACTCTGGGAACCCGAATGCGTTCGGCCTCCTTGTAGTGGCGGTTGAGGTGCGAACAGAGCGCTCCACGGGTAAAGGGGTGGTTCTCGAGCCCCGTCATCTTCAGACTCCGGGGATCGACGACCACCGAGCACGCGTCGTAACAATCGAGCGGACAGGCTGTCACTTTCATTTGATCTCCACTTTCAGAAGTTTCGAAAAGAGTCCTTCGGGCCGCTCGAGTATCACCTCCGCCCTGTAGGAGGAGATATGGACATCGTCGGCCACCCGTATCACCTTGGCGAATTCAAGATCGGTCTCTTTGCCATCGAGGTAGATCCGTTTTTTCGCCAGCCCCTCCACTTCGTCCCCATCGAGGAAAAGAACGAGTCTGCCACGTCTCAGATCCATCGCCGTCAAAAGTGGAGTTCCGGGATTGACGTAATCGCCCTTGCGCACGGCGACTCTGTAGATATAAAGACTCTTGGCTGCGACCGACTTCTTTTCGATCCGATCCTGCAGCTGAACGATCTGGTACTTCGTCTCGGCGATCTGCCTTTTGAGACCGGCCATCTTCTCCTTCAGGCTCAGAAGCTGGTTTTTGGAGGCGGACATCGTGGCGAAGATCCGGTCCTTTTCCGTTCGGGATTTGGTCTTGAGATCTTTGGTGCGAAGATAGTAGTCGCGATCTCTCGCATAGACCGCCTCCTGGTTTTCGATCATATCCTCCGTCAGGCGGAGCGTCTCCTGCAGAACCTCGAGTGTGACACCCAAAGCCTCCCGCTGCGCCCTGTCGACCCGATCGTCGATACGGACGATGGGAGCGTCCGTTCCGATATGCCCCTCTCTTTCTTCGTCAGCGAAAACCACCTCTCCCGAAACGGCCGACTTGATCACATAGGTCTCCACCGGCTCGAGCTTGGCGTAGTGGATCCTGGCCGATGCCAGCAGCGGTAGAAAAATCATGGCGAACAAAAACTCTCTCATGCGCTTCCCAATCCGATAAAATACGGTTATTGTACAACGACTCGCTTGAGAGCGGGCTTTGAACCGGCACATGGAGCCGAGAGTTTGTTTTGCTATAATCGAAAAAAAGGAGAAGAGATGAAAGAGTGGTTCCTTCGCATCGCCATCCTCTGTATGGTCGGTCTGGGTTCGGCGCATGCCGTCTCCAAAGAGGCCCTCGATATCGAGATCAAAGAGACGCTCAAGAGGTTCGACGAAGAGGTCCACGGCGGTGCCGAATTTCTCCGAAAAGCCAGAGGCTGCCTGGTCTTTCCGAGTGTCTACAAGGCGGGATTCGGTATCGGCGGAGAGTATGGGGAGGGGGCCCTGCTGGTCCATGGCCGTATCGTCGACTACTACTCCACCATCTCCGCTTCGATCGGCTTCCAGCTCGGGGCCCAGAAAAAATCGGTCATCATCGTCTTTCTGACCCAAAAAGCGCTCGACGATTTCAGAAAAAGCGACGGATGGAAGATCGGCGTCGACGGTTCGGTCGCCATCGCGAAATGGGGAGTGGGCGAGGATATCAATACGATCGACTTCAAAGATCCCGTCGTCGGGTTCATCTTCGGCAACAAGGGGCTGATGTACAACCTGACGCTCGAGGGATCGAAGATCACCAAACTGAAAAAGTAGAGCTCTCAGCGCTGAAAGTTTCCACCGCACCTTTTGCAGTGCCAGTTCGGGGCATCCGTGCTCCGACAGTTGCCGGCGAGAACTATCTCTTTGTCGCGTGCTCTCTTCAGCAGATCGTCGGTGATCTCGACACTGTAGAGTATGGGAATGATCTCTTTATTGGTTCGGCAGGTTTTGCAGCGCGGGCGAAAGGGTTTTCGCCGCGTCTGCTTTCTCGAAGGAATATCGAAGGGATCGGTCATCCGTTACTTCAGAATGACCCTTGCGTTGACCGGCTGGACCGGGCGGTTGTTGTCGTGATGCATCACTTCGGCGAACTTCTTCACCTGGGCTTTGCTGATGGTGACAGGCTGTTTCATCACGAACCAGCGGACACCTTCGGAGCACGGAGGCGTTGTCAAAGAGCCGTTGAACCGGTAGTACTCTTTGTTCGCGGGAAGAAGATTCTTCACCTCTTCGGCCGAGAGTGTCAGCTTCTCGACATCGTTGGCGTGTTCGGGCATTCGCTCCCAGATACTCTTGAGTACCGGATTCTCCTTGCCATACTCGAACATGACGCCGATCACGGCCAGATTTCCGTTGGCGTCGGCATGGACGAAGTGGGCTTCAAGCGGGAAGTATTTCCCGTCGATCGTGTTTTCGCTCGGCGTATGGAAATGGAACTGCTTGAGCTCGAACGTGATACCGTCGACGGTGATGGAGCTACCCGGGACGATGTTGACCTGTACGGTGTGGCCGTTGTTGAGCTCCTCCTTGGAGGCCGACTTGTAGTCGATGCCGATCGCAGGCAGGTTCGTATCGAACGCGGTCGCCGTCTTGATATCGATCGGAGACTGGTTTTTTCCGAGTTTACACATAATGTACTTGTCCGAAAGATCTCCCCAATGCTCCGGTCCTTTCTCTCCTGTGTACCCCCAGTGTGCTCCATGGCCGCCGGCCATCAGTACGGATGCGGTCGCAGCACCCAAAAACAGTGAAGCGATTTTTTTCATCGTAACCCCTTTCAGTTTTATTTGGTAGTTACTATAGTAAACGAGGGGTACTTAATACGCTATAAATCATTCAAATAACTGATCAATTCGTTTGAAGAGAGTAGAAACGTAACACATCGATCGAACGGGTACGAAGAGGGGCAAAAAGAGTGGGTGCGAGACTCAAGGTACGGCTGTAAGCCGGGTTATGTCGAGGATGCTTATTTATCTGAGACACCATGTCGCCATGGCCTTTGAGCGAAGAGCGAAAGTGTGAAGCTTGTACCATGCTCTTCTTGCTGCGGGTTGGGTTTACATAGCCGCCGGAATCGCTTCCGGCGCTGGTGGGCTCTTACCCCACCGTTTCACCCTTGCCACCTTACAGCACGGGGGCGGGACCGAAATCCCGGCTCCCTTCGCCGGAGAGAGTCCGGCGGGAAGAACTCCCCCTCACCCGTAAGATGGCGGTCTGCTTTCTGTTGCACTGTCCCTCACCTTGCGGTGGCCGTCCGTTAGACGGAACCCTGCTTCACTGCAGCCCGGACTTTCCTCATGACCAAAGTCATGCAAGCATCCGCCGTACCTTAAAGATATTTTAACATAAAGTGGAGAGAAAGAGAAGGGTTATAGAAGGGGGAAGGGGCAAAGCCCCCTCCGGTAACGGGAAAGATCAGGCGTTGACAGGCTCCAGCCCCATCTTCTCCATCGCTTCGAGAGCGTATTTCTTTCCGAGCTCGAACGCTTTGAGGTTCGCCTCGTGTACCTTTTTGGGTACCTTGCTGAGCATCGTCTCGATCAGGACATCTTCGGGAATGGCGTTGGTGAAGGTGTTCGCGATCGCCAGAGCGACGACACTTTGTGTAATGACGTTACCGACCTCTTCCTTCGCGATCGTGATGATCGGAATCTCGACGATCTTCCATTTTTTACGGTCTTCGTCCGTCGGATAGACCAGGTTTGGATCGATGACGATGATTCCGCCTTCGGCCACCCCGTTCTTGAAAAGCTGGTAGCTCTTGTCCGCGACGGAGAGCATGAAGTCGATCTGACCGTCGATCGCGTAGGGATACCAGATCTCCTGGTCGTCAAGCTGGATATCGACGACGGTCGGACCGCCGCGAACCTGGGAGGTGTAGGTGGCGGTCTTTACGCCGTATCCTCCCATCTTGATCTTGGCGGCGGCGAAGATTTCTCCGGCGAGGAGGACACCCTGTCCTCCCACACCGGTAAAGCGCATTACAATTCTGCTCATGACTACCCCTTCCTATATGACTTTCTTGAAATCGGCCGGCGTGATCTTCTCGCGCTTACCCTGATAGACTTCCTGCAGCTTGCCGTACATGTCGCAGTACTCTTCGGCTTCGGTATCCTCTTTGAGGATGCCGGTGGGAAGAATGTTGACTTTCTCCTCATCCGGCAGGGCGTCGTACTTCTTCTTGGGCATCGTAATTTCGTCGATCCAGTCGAGGTTTTCCATCGCGGAGGCCATCTTGTTCTTCCGCCCCAGGTTGATGTGGCAGTTGGAGAGGATTTCGACGTAGGCGAAGCCTTTGTGCTTCAGGGCCGAGACGATAACTTTCTCCATCTTCTTGGGCTCGTTCACCTTTTCACGGGCGACGAACGACGCACCCGCCGCTTCGGCCAGTTTGCAGCCGTCGAACGTCGGGTCGATGTTGCCCTGCTTCATCGTGACCGACCAGTAACCGCGGGGTGTGGTCGGAGAGGTCTGGGAGTTGGTCAGACCGTAGATGAAGTTGTTGATCACGATCATCGTGATGTCGATGTTTCGACGGCATCCGTGGATCGTGTGGTTTCCGCCGATCGCCAGGGCGTCACCGTCACCGGCGACGCAGATGACGTGTTTGTCGGGGTTGGCCAGCTTGATTCCCGTCGCGTAGGCGACGGTCCGTCCATGTGTCGTATGGACCGTGTTGAAGTCGACATAGGAGCTGAAACGTCCCGAACAGCCGATCCCGGAGACGACACAGACGTCGTCCTTGCTGATACCGAGTCTGTCGATCGCTCGGATGAACGCTTTGAGAATGACGCCGTCGCCGCATCCCCAGCACCAGAGTGTGGGCATCTTTTGCAGTCGTAAATATTCATCGTAATTGAATGCCATATCAGAAGACCTCCTTCACTTTGTCGATAATGTCCTGCGGCGAGAAGGGCCGCCCGTTGGTTTTTGTCAGTTTTTCGATATCTTTGCGGCCCATGGCGCGCTGAATCTCTTCGAGATACTGGCCCTGGTTCAGTTCGACGGAAAGAACCTTGTCGAACTTCTGCCCGAGCTCGTAGAGACGCTCTTCCGGGCTCGGCCACAATGTGATGGGGCGGAAGAGTCCCGCTTTGATCCCTTCGTCGCGCAGACGCAAAATCGCCTCCTTGATCGCCAGCGACGCAGAGCCGTAGCCGATCAGAAGGATGTCGGCGTCGTCGAGCATGAACTCTTCGTTGTACTCGAGTTCGTCGCGATGTTCGTCGACCTTGCGGAAGAGACGGTCGATCAGCTTGCGGCACGTCTCGATCTCTTCGGTCGGGAAGCCCATCGCATCGTGATGCAGACCCGTGAAGTGGTAGCGATACCCCTTGAACATCGGATTGAGAACCGCAGGCTCGTCCTGGGCGACACCGTAGGGTCGATACTCTTCGGCCGGACCGTCGAACGTCTTGCGCGGCTTGATCCCCGCTTTGACCTCTTCGAGATCGGGGAGTTCCGCTTTTCCGTGCATATGTCCGATCGTCTCGTCCAGGAGGACGATGACCGGCTGCATGAACCGGTCGGCGAGATTGAACGCGCGTACCGTCTCGGTATAACACTCCGCCAGGTTGCCGGCGCAGAGGGTGATCGACTTGTAATCGCCGTGGCTGGGGTTCTTCGCCTGGGCCACATCACCCTGGGATACACGCGTCGGAAGACCGGTCGACGGACCGCCGCGCATGACGTCGACGACGACGAGCGGCACCTCGGCCATCTGAGCCAGTCCCAGGTTCTCCGCTTTGAGCGACATGCCCGGTCCGGAAGTCGCCGTCATCGAGCGCACACCGCTCATCGATGCGCCGATCGCCGCACAGATACCGGCGATCTCGTCCTCCATCTGGATACACGCTCCGCCGACTTTCGGCAGCAGGTCGGAGATGGTGTGCATGACTTCGCTCGAAGGTGTAATCGGGTAACCCCCGAAAAACTTGCATCCTGCATCGACCGCAGCCATCGCCGCCAGATCGTTACCGCTCGAAATTACTTCTCTTGCCATTCTTGCTCCTTATGCGCTCAGCGTCATATATTTGTTGTTCTTGATCGCTTCCGCCCGCTCCTTCGCCGCATCGGTCAACTTGGCGAATTTGTACTCTTTCCTGTCGGCTACGAAAATCGCGAAATCGGGACAGCTCAGTTCACAGTCGTTGCATCCGATGCAGAGCTCCGGCGCCTCGACGGTGATCATCGCACCCAGAACCGAATGCGGTTCGTAACGCATCGCCAAAACACCCGCGGGGCATACCGCCACACAGATATCACACGCTTTGCAGCGACTCTCGTCGGTCCATACCGGAGTGTTTTCCGGTGCTTTCATCAGACTCATCACTTCTCCTTCGTTGGATTGAATTTTCCTATAGCACACGAAACGAAGCTCTTACCCTTCATCACGGCACCTTCGATGTTGGTAATATCATCGTTGACTAGAGGATAGCCCAGCTTTCTTAAGGTCGAAATAAAAAACTCCTCGTCGGTCTCATCCTCTATTTCGGCTGTTACCTTTCGTGGCATCACACTCAGATCGACATGTACGCTGTCGCCAAAACGGTCGAAAAGCGCCTTTCTGATCGTATTGGCACACCCTTCGCACCGGATATTGGCGACTTCGTAGCACCGCTCCACCGTTATCGGCCCATCACCTCTTTGACCGCCTTGCCGATATCGGCCGGCGAAACGACGACTTTGACGCCGGCTCTCTCCAGCGCCTCCATCTTCTCGGCCGCAGTTCCGCTTCCGCCGGAGATGATCGCACCCGCATGCCCCATCCGCTTCCCTTTGGGAGCGGTCTGCCCTGCGATGAAGGCGACGACCGGTTTGGAGATATGTTCCTTGATGAATTCTGCGGCCTGGATCTCCAGATCTCCGCCGATCTCGCCGATCATGACGATCGCTTCGGTCTCGGGATCGGCTTCGAACATCGGAAGAAGCTGCTTGTAGCTCAGACCGATGATCGGGTCGCCCCCGATCCCGACGGCCGTCGTGATGCCAAGCCCCTCTTTGACCACCTGATTGGAGGCCTCGTAGGTCAACGTACCCGATTTGGAGATGAGCCCCACGGGACCCTTCTTGAAGATGAAGCCCGGCATGATGCCGATCTTGCACTCTTCGGCGGTGATGACGCCCGGACAGTTCGGCCCGATCGTATGCATCCCCTTTTTCGTCGCGTACGCCTTGGCGAACATCATATCCTTCACCGGTGCCCCTTCGGTGATGATGACGGCCAGTTCGACCCCCGCATCGGCCGCCTCCATGACGGCATCTGCGACGAAGGCCGGGGGAACGAAGATCATCGAGACGGTCGCACCGGTGGAGCGGACCGCTTCGTCGACCGTGTTGAAGACAGGCTGTCCTAGATGCTCCTGTCCCCCTTTTCCGGGGGTGACGCCACCGACGATCTTCGTGCCGTACTCGATACACTGGGAGGCGTGGAACGTCCCCTCTTTCCCGGTAAATCCCTGTACGATGACTTTGGTATCTTTGTTGACCAGAATACTCATGTGCTCTCTCCTTCCTTACTTCGCAGCTTCGACCGCTTTTTTCGCACCGTCGGCCAGGTCGGCGGCTGAAATGATGTTCTTGATACCGGCGTTTTTGAGAATCTCCGCCGCCTCGTCCGCATTGGTTCCGTCGAGCCGCACCACGACCGGCACGTTGACATCGGTGATTTTGGTCGCCTCCAGGATTCCGTTGGCGACGCGGTCACAGCGGACGATACCGCCGAAAATATTGACGAAGATCGCCTTGACGTTGGGATCTTTGAGGATGATCTCGAACCCTTTTGCAACCGTTTCGGGATTGGCCCCGCCACCCACGTCGAGGAAGTTGGCCGGCTCACCCCCTTCGTGCTTGATGATATCCATCGTCGCCATCGCGAGGCCCGCACCGTTGACCATACACCCGACGTTTCCGTCGAGCTTGATGTAGCTCAGTCCGTGCTCTTTCGCCTCGATCTCCGTCGGCTCCTCCTCGTTGAGATCCCGCATCTGCAGTATATCGGGGTGTCGCCCGAGCGCATTGTCGTCAAATCCCATCTTCGCATCGAGTGCCAGGAACTTCCCGTCGCCCGTCTTGATCAGGGGGTTGATCTCGATCATCTCCGCATCTTTGTCCATGTAGACGTCGTAGAGCGCTTTGGCGAACTTGATGAAGGGGCCGATCTCCTCTTTTGCCAGCCCCAGGCCGAAGGCGAGTTGGCGTCCGTGGAAACCCTGGAAGCCGATCGCGGGGTCGATATTGACCTTGACGATCTTTTCGGGGGTCTCTTCTGCGACCTTCTCGATCTCCATCCCCCCTTCGGTGGAGGCCATCATCACAGGCATCTCCGCCGCACGGTCGAGCAGCATCCCGAGGTAGTACTCCTTGGCGATATCGGCACCCTCTTCGATATAGATCTTGTGGACCACCTTCCCTTCAGGGCCCGTCTGATGGGTCACCAGGGTCATCCCGAGGATCTGGTCGGCAAGCTCGCGAACCTCCTCCAGGGATTTGGCCAGCTTGACTCCTCCGCCCAGTCCGCGACCGCCGGCATGGATCTGAGCCTTGACGACCCAGAGTTTCCCACCGAGGTTTCGCGCCGCCTCGACCGCCTCGTCCGGGCTGAACGCCACCTGTCCGTTGGGAACCGGTACGCCGTATTCACGAAAGATCTCTTTCGCCTGGTACTCATGTATGTTCATCGTTCCATCCTTTTCGTTGAATTTCAGTCTTTGACTTCGTACTGGCGCCTGCCCTCTTCGTAGAGGTCGTTGCCGTATGCGTCGTTGATCACCGTGACCGGGAAGTTTTCGACGCGAAGCATCCGTATCGCTTCGGGTCCCAGCTCCTCGTAGGCGATCACCTTCGCCTCCTTGATCAGTTTCCCAAGAAGCGCACCCGCCCCGCCGGTCGCACCGAAATAGACCGCTTTGTATTCACGACAGGCCTCTTTGACCGCCTGGTTTCTCTTCCCCTTGCCGATCATCCCCTTCAGACCGTGTTTGATCAGCACGGGGGAGTAACTGTCCATCCGGTAGCTGGTCGTTGGGCCGGCGCTCCCGATCGGATCGCCCGGCTTGGGCGGGGTCGGCCCGACGAAGTAGATGACGGCTCCATCGAGGGGGAACGGGAGCTCCTCCTTGTTTTCGATCAGATCGACGAGCCTCTTGTGCGCCGCGTCGCGTGCCGTGAAGATGATTCCGGAGAGATAGACGATGTCGCCCGCCTTGAGATTCTCGACATCCTCGTCGCTCAGAGGGGTGGTGAGATAGTGTACTTGACTCATGCTTCCATCCTTACAGCGTTATATGACTATGTCGGCTGCTGTGACACTGGACATTCACACTCACCGGCAGACTCGCGATGTGGCAGGGGTTCTTCTCGACATGTACGGCGAGAACCGTTTCGGTTCCGCCCATCCCCATCGCCCCGATACCGAGTTTGTTCAACTCGAACAGAAGCTCCTTTTCAAATTCGGCGACTTCCGGATCGGGATGGGGTTTTCCCGCCTCCCGAAAGAGGGCGTACTTGCTGGAGATGGCCGCTTTCTCGAAGGTGCCTCCGATTCCGACGCCGACGATGATGGGCGGGCAGGGGTTGGGTCCCGCTTCGGAGATCACTTCTCGAACGAAGTCGATGACCCCCTGGCGCCCCTGGGCGGGTGCGAGAACGCGAGCACGGCTGACATTCTCGCTACCGCCTCCCTTGGCGGCGTATTCGATCTCGATCCGATCCCCTTCGACCAGATCGATATGGATGACGGCCGGCAGGTTGTAGCCGATCTTCTCTTTGAGGTTTTCCCGGGTGAAACAGTCGCAGGTGGAGGCACGAAGATACCCTTCGATGTACCCCTTCTCCGTCCCTTCGTTGATTGCCTCTTTCAAAAGGCCTCCGGTGATGCGCACATCCTGCCCCACCTTGACGAAGTAGACCGCCAAACCGGTGTCCTGGCAGAGCGGACGCTCTTCGGTACGGGCGATTTCGGCATTCTCGAGAAGCTGTTCGAGCACCTTTCTGGCGACCGGGCTCTTCTCCTTTTCGTGCGCCTCCTCGATCTTCCTGAGGGCGTCTTCGGGCAGATTCGTCGCTGTATGGATCACCAAGTTTTTGACGGCGGTCACGATGTCGTCGTAGGCGACCTCCCTCATCCCTCTTCTCCGAAGAAGTTGTGCGCTTCGAGCGCGTCGATCAACGACTTGACCGATTCGACCGATTTGCGGAACATTTTCCGTTCACAGGCGTTGAGCGAGACGTTGATGATCTCTTCGGCCCCGTTGGCACCGATACTCACCGGTACGCCGCTGACCACTTCGCTGTAGCCGTACTCTCCGTCGAGGTAGACGGCACAGGGGTAGATCTGTTTCGTATCTTTCAAAATCGCCTCGACCATGATCGTCGTCGCCTTCGCCGGCGCGTAATAGGCCGAGCCGGTCTTGAGGTAGCCGACGATCTCCGCTCCGCCGTGCTTGGTCCGCTCGACGATCTCGTCGATCTCCTCGTCCGTAAGGAGATCGTTGAGCGGGACGCCGGCGACGGTGGAGTAGCGGGGCAGCGGAACCATGTCGTCACCGTGTCCACCCATGACCGATGCACGGATCTGTCCCGCTCCGTAGCCGAGCTTCTCCTGGATGAAGTAGGCCATCCTGGAACTGTCGAGAATCCCGGCCATTCCCAGAATTCTGTTTCTCTCGAAGCCGCTCTCCTTGAGCGCTACGTAAGTCATCGCGTCGAGGGGGTTGGAGACCATGATGATGATGGCGTTGGGTGAGTAGGTCTTGATGTCGCGGACCACCTCTCTTGTGATCTCGGCGTTTTTCAGAAGCAGATCGTCGCGACTCATTCCGGGGAGCCTCGGGCTTCCGGCGGTGACGACGACTACGTCGCAGTCGCTCAGCTGGCTAGGATCCTCCGCGACCGAGACGATCGTGTGGCTTCGGGCGGCGGCCGCCGCCTGGCTCATGTCGAGCGCCTTCCCTTTCGCGATATCCATCTTGTTGTCACGCAGGATGATCTCGTGGCATACGCCGTTCATCGCGAGAATAAATGCCGCGGTCGAGCCGACATTTCCGGCTCCGACGATTCCGACACGTTTTCCTTTTCCCATTGGCAATCCTTTTCGTTTGTTTTTCAGCCTGCCGATTCGGAGACTTCATGGGTCAAAGATAAACGAATAAAACTTCTGGGCGAAACTTTATCCACCTATCTTTTCCGCACCCGAAGGTGCGAAAAATCGATCGTCAGGCGATCGAATCGATAATCTGGTTGAGCGTGGCGCTCGGGCGCATCGCCTTTTCGGCTTTGGCGTCGTCCATATGGTAGTAGCCGCCGATATCCTGGGGCTTCCCTTCGGATGCCATGATTTCGGAGAGGATCTTCTGCTCGTTCGCCCTGAGCTGTTCTGCGATCGGAGCGAAGTGGGCGGCCAGATGCGGAACCTTCTGCTGCTTGGCCAGCTCCTCGGCCCAGTACATGGCGAGGTAGAAGTGGCTTCCGCGGTTGTCGAGCTCTCCCACTTTGCGCGAGGGTGACTTTCCTTCGTCAAGCAGTGTTGTCACCGCATCGTTGAGCGTATCGGCCAGCACCGCAGCCATTTCGTTGTCGTACTTGCGCGACGCATGGGCCAGCGACTCGGCGAGAGCGAGGAACTCGCCGAGCGAATCCCAGCGCAGGTGCCCCTCTTTGAGGAACTGCTGTACATGCTTGGGAGCCGAGCCGCCCGCACCCGTTTCGAAGAGACCGCCGCCTGCGAGCAGAGGAACGATGGAGAGCATCTTCGCGGAGGTTCCGAGCTCGAGGATCGGGAAGAGGTCGGTCAGGTGGTCACGGAAGACGTTTCCTGTCACGGAGATCGTATCCTTCCCTTCGCGGATTCTCTTGAGCGCGTAGCGCATCGCCTCGACCGGCTTCATGATCTCGATCGTCAGCCCTTCGGTGTCGTGATCCTGCAGGTAGACTTTCACCTTCTTGATCAGCTCCGCGTCGTGCGCACGGTCCTCGTCGAGCCAGAAGATCGCCGGGGCACCGCTGAGGCGGGCGCGTTCGACCGCGAGACGGACCCAGTCTTTGATCGGCAGATCTTTGGTCTGGCAGGCACGCCAGATATCGTCTTTCTCGACGACGTTTTCGGTCAGAACGTTGCCGTCCGCGTCGACGACACGGATGATTCCGTTGCCCGGTGCGGTGAAGGTCTTGTCGTGGGAGCCGTACTCTTCGGCCTTCTGCGCCATCAGGCCGACGTTGGAGACGCTTCCCATCGTCGTGACGTCGAACTTGCCGTTGGCTTTACAGTCGGCGATCACCTCCTGATAGGTACGCGCGTAGCAGCGGTCGGGGATCATCGCGTTGGTATCGTACGTCAGGCCGTCCGGACCCCACATCTTTCCGCCGATGCGGATCATCGCCGGCATGGAGGCGTCGATGATGATGTCGTTGGGGACGTGGAGGTTGGTGATGCCGTTGTCGCTGTCGACCATCGCCAGCGGCGGATTCTTTTCGTAGACCGCCTCGATATCCTTTTTGATCTCCTCCTGCTTATCGGCCGGAAGCTTTTCGAGACGGGCGTAGACATCGCCAAGACCGTTGCGTACGTCGACACCGATCTCCTTGAATGTCTCGCCGTGCTTGTCGAAGACATCTTTGAAATAGACTTCGACCGCATCTCCGAACATGATGGGGTCTGAGACCTTCATCATCGTCGCCTTGAGGTGGAGGGAGAGGAGAACGCCATCCTCTTTCGCCTTCTCGATCTGCTTGGCGTAGAACTCCTTCAGGAGCTTGCGGCTCATGCGCGAAGAGTCGATTACCTCTCCAGCCTGCAGCGCGAGATCCTCTTTCAAAACGGTGACGTTGCCGTCGGTATCGACGAATTCGATACGAGCGGTCGTCTCCTTCTCGAGCGTGGTGGAGCGCTCCGTGCCGAAGAAGTCGCCATCATCCATCCAGGAGACGTGGGTTTTGGAATCTTCGCTCCACTCGCCCATCGAAT
>Ga0256914_1001368_pt1 | contig 22252 bp, 21 predicted proteins | sample HulkmetaG_FD_191571 | JGI IMG/M metagenome (GOLD analysis project Ga0256914, IMG submission 191571) | Hydrothermal chimney microbial communities from Main Endeavour vent field at the Juan de Fuca Ridge, Pacific Ocean - Hulk | ecosystem: Environmental > Aquatic > Marine > Hydrothermal vents ... | reverse complement strand
GAATACTTATCCGCAGCAGGCACATAAATTGCGGCAATGCGTCCATCTGCTTCTACCACCGAACGAAAAACGTTGAATTGAGATTGGGCAAAAATATCGTTTAGCGTAATGATTTTCATGCCAAAGCGTAAGTCGGGTTTATCGTTCCCGTAGGTTTCAAACGCTTCTTTGTAACTCATGCGCGGGATGGGCCAGGGTACCTGTACACCCCGTACTTGTTCGAACAACTCTTTAATCAGGGCGCTGGAAATCTCAATAACATCGTCTTCTTCAACAAACGACATTTCCACATCGATTTGGGTGAATTCCGGTTGGCGATCCTTGCGCAAATCTTCATCACGAAAGCATTTCACAATCTGGAAATAGCGATCGAATCCGGCAATCATCAAAAGCTGTTTGTAGGTTTGCGGCGATTGCGGCAAGGCGTAGAACCTTCCCGGGAAGTTTCGGCTTGGCACCAAAAAGTCACGCGCCCCTTCGGGGGTACTTTTCATTAAGAACGGTGTTTCTATCTCCACAAAATCGTGGGCGTGGTAAAAATCTCGGACAATTTTGTACACATCGCTTCGTACCAACAAATTGTTTTGCAAACGTTTGCGACGCAAGTCGAGATAGCGATATTTCAGACGAATTTCTTCGCTAATTTCGATTTGATCATTAATTTCAAAGGGGGTGGTTTTTGCTTTATTTAAAATTTCGATTTCAGAGACATGTACTTCAATGGCACCGGTGCTCATCTTTTTATTAAGCGCTTCGGGAGGCCTTTTTTGCACGATGCCCTTCACTTCAATGACGTCTTCGGTGCGCAAAATTTTTGCTTTTTCGTAGGCCTGGGTGCTTTCCTGCGGATTAAAAACAATTTGCGTTATTCCGTACCGATCACGAATATCGATAAAAATTAACCCGCCATGGTCGCGCCATTTGTTGACCCAACCTTGCAAGATTACTTCCTGCCCGGTGTGCGATTCGTTGAGTGCGCCACAATGATGCGTCCTTTTCATATTTACTCCAAGTTTCTTTCCAATCTTTATTTTATTCAAAGCATTGAATAAAATTGTACAAAAATTGGTTGTAAATATATGCTTTTAAACTAAATTCTACAAATAAAAAAAGCCACCCAGGGGTGGCTTTTTATGTTTTGATATTGTTTGTCGCTTTACGTTGTGAAGACGAACTTCTGGCGGAAGATTGCCCGGCCTTCTTTGGGATCGATGGGCTGAAAACGCCAGCTACGAATTCTGCGCGAGATACAACTTTCCACCTTTGTATTGTGTAAAGTGGACTGCAAAATGCGTACGGCACTCACCCGACCATTGGGTTCGATGGTAAACTGTACGGTAATGCTTCCCTTTAAATTGGGATTTAACCGCGCCACCCGTTTGTAACAATCGACAATGGCGTCTTGATGCTTGTTGATCATCGCGGCAATGGCATCGGCCGAACGTGCCTGCGACTTGCTGGCACGGCCTGTCACGCGTCCCTTACCCAACTTTAACGAGAAATCACCCTGACGTGCAATGGAATAATCTCCGGTTTCGCCGACACCACCCGTAACGATGTCATCAATCCCCACACCTTTTTGCGCACCGCTGCCGCTTCCCACGGATCGGGCGCCCAATCGCGATTTTCTGGACGAAGCCGAGGCGGTTTCCAGGGAGCCGACTCCTTGCAACAGGTTGTCGAGATCGCCTACGCCACCACCGCTTACATTATCCAGCACGTTGGCTTCGGCAACACCGACCCCACCACCGCCGGATGCGGTTAATACGCCTAATACTCCACCGCCCAATACTTTCGATGCCAGGTTTTTACGCTGACTCTGGCGCAAGGCTTCGGCCCGTCTGCGGCGCAAAGCGCGTTGGGAGGCAGATGCGCCACGACCTTCCACACGCTTACCCTTGTCCATTTTGGCACGCACATCAGGCTTGGGAGGCTTTACTTCCTCGGGGATGGTCTGTTCCGCCATACTGGGGCCTTCACCTTCGCTGGTCTGTTTTTTCATCTCCGGTTCCGTAACCAACTCTGCCTGGTAAATCTTTTTTAAATAAGTGCGTTTAATTGCCTGCTCCACCTGCTCTTTCGAATATTCGATGTGCGAAAGATAAATGATGAAGCCATAAACCACTGCCAACGAAGCAATCAGAATAATGTAGAAACGCCGGTCAAGCTCCTCCCAGATATTCCTTTCAAATTCTTTAGGAAAAGCGTGAATGCTAAAATTTTTAGCGTTACCACGCCCTTTAGCTTGTTGTTGTACTCCTGGCATGATATTTCTCTTTTCTAAATTTTCTTACTTTTCTTAATTGTTAACAGTCGCATTTTATAAAAATCGGAATGACTACAAGTGTACATCACCTTCAGGAGAATTTCGAAGGGTATTTCCTTATCACCTTCGATAATTACTTCGTGGGAGAACGGTTTTCCCACCTCCTGTTCCAGTTCCTTTTCTTTTTGCGCGTAATAATCGAGTTGCTTTTTTAATGGCGGAATAATCATCATTTCTTTGGCAATATTGGCCATGTCCGCGACCTTTTGGTCGTTCACCAGAATTTTGGTTTTGGCAATGGACACGGTTAGCTGCTTTGTCGGATTTTGCCCTTGAAATGATGCAGGCAAATGCAATTCCTTGGAGGGAGTTACAATGGCTCCTGATGTCGAAAACGATTTTAAGAGAAACAAGAGAATAATCGTCATCATGTCCATCATTGAGTTCAGGTTTAGAGTACCCGACTCTTTGTACATGTGTCTTTTTATTTTGGAGGGTTGGAAGGCCATTTATCAATCACCTCTTTTTATTTTATAACATTTTTGCAAAACTAACTTCCGGGAACAAGGGTTCAACGGTTTTGGTTTCCTGATCTTCATACGTTTGCACATTGTCCATCACGCGAATAATCGTCTGGTATTCGATTTGGGGTTCTGCCGTAATAATCAAACGATTTTCATCCACAAAGCCTTGCCCTTTGATCTTTTTCTTCAGCTCGATCAACTTTTCCCGCAATTTAGCAAAATCATATTGCCCATCCGCCGTTTTTCCTACGGTTGGTCCCTTGCCGGAAGCATCCCGCAAAATGCCAAAATCATTACCAATGGTAATTCCCTGATCGGTAATTACCAATTTCAGATTCAACATTTTTTGTTTTTCTTTTTCCTTGGCCAAAGTTTCTTTATTTTGGCCAGGCCCCTGTGTTTTGGCGGGCGGCAAATTTATTTCGATTATGCCAACTTTTACAAACTCCGCACCGGCAAGGAGCAATGGAATCAATACGACCATCAAATTCATGACCGGCCGTATGTCCAGCTCCATATCAAGTTCTTCACTTTTTCGGCGCTTTGATGGTTCATAAGCCATGGAAGTTTCCTTCCTTCATTTTTTTGATTAACGATTTCCAGTGATCAAATTAATGAGCTTCACAAGGTGTTCGTCCAAATCGTCAATAATTTTATTAGTACGATTGGAAATGTAGGTATAAGCGATCAAGGTTGGAATCGCAACCATCAATCCGAAAATCGTCGTATTCATAGCAGCGGCAATACCTTTGGCCAAATAGCGCGATTTATCTTCTTCCGAAACCTGTGTACTACCCACAGCGGCAAAAGAAATGATCAAACCGTAAATCGTACCCATCAGACCGGTAAGTGTGGCCACATTGGCTAACATGGAAAGGTAATTGGTGCGTTCTTTTAACTTGGGAATTACTTCAAGCGTTCCTTCGTCAACGGCGTTCTGAATGGCGCGGAAGTCCAGCGCTTCACTTTCATTTGCACGTTTTAATCCGCGAAGCACCACATAGGGCAGAGCTTTTTGCTTTCCTTTCTCACACAATTCAATTGCTCTTTCGATATTGCCACCGGCTACCAATTTGCGAATTTCGGTCATAAATTTATCGGCATTAACATTTGATTTTACCAAAATAAAATACAAACGCTCGATGGTAATAGCCAGAGCGATAGCTCCGAAAAGAGCAATAACGTACATAAAAATGTAACCTTCGGAACTGGTTTTAAACGCTTCACCAAATTGAGCCATGAACATGAACTTGACCCTCCTTAAAATTTTACCTTAATTTTTTCATTAATTGTCCAATGTCTATTCTAATATACTCGGTCGATTCCGAGCGTGGCTTTAAGTTTATTTTTTCATCTTCCCCGATTAATTCTTTATGAAACGAACGGTCAATTTTGATGTCGTCAAACTCGGGTTTAATGCGTTTGGAATAGATTTGCACGTTCGGCGTTTCTACCTTTATCTTGACCTCAGTCTCACCTAAGTCTATGATTTGATTAGAATTATTTGCTGTTTGATTTGGCTTGTTTTGCGCCATCAAACCGCTAAAACTGAGCATGATTGTGAATGCGATTACCCACTGCAAAGTTTTTTTCATTTTGCCTCTCCTTTGAGAGATATGCGATTCTTATTTAGAATATTAACATTTTTCAAAATGGCCGGATCGACAATTACTTTCTTTACGCGGGTTAATTCCTGTGCACGTTTCATAATGTCGGCCGGCAGTATTTCCAGATAGCCGTATAATTTTAACCCGCCACGGGTCAAATCTTTGTCTTCCACATCCACGGCAAGAACATTTTTGCCTTTTCTCAGGTAAATACTAAACGTCTGATAATCAACCGTATCGACTACGGCATAATCGTTCTTTTCATCATCCAGCAAATATTCGCCATTCAGATAAATGCGATAGTCGTCATCTGCCGTCACATAAATCACACCGTCCACCGGTTTGCCGTCGATGTAAAATACTTTTCTGAAAAAGACCAGTGTATCACTGTTGCTGGGTACCGCGGCCTGAAAAGTACTATCGGAAATCGCTAACGAATCCTGAGCCATGGAAGAATCATTGGTTACATTTTGATAAGGCAAAGGAGGCCAAATGGCATCCGGATTAACACCCAACGCCTCGAACTGGTTGTTGTAGCTCACCAACACTTCGGGATGGGCCCAACTCGAATCGGCAAAGTCTACCCGGTTCCACTGTTCCGGATAATAGGTGGTCGAATACACCCAGGTCGAATCGGACTGAATGATCAGCTTTTCTTTCTCCACTTCGGTCGCATATTTCAGCGGATCCAGCAACAACAACTTGTAAATCAGTTTATTTACCCAGATGTTCTTGATATCATACTTCTTTTTGGCTTCATAGGCCTTATCAAGAATTTCTCTGGAGTTCGAGTTCAAAGAGACATAATAGCTTTCGAAATATCCGGCGGCATCGTCATAATTGTAATTTTGTGTGGAATCAAAGCGGGTTTGATAATATGCGGAACGCTGCTTGGCCGAATCGGCATAGACTGCCATCTTATCGGTAATTTCCACAGCCAACCGTACCAGATCGTTCTTGGTCGTTTTGACTAAATCGTTAATAATGTTGTTTTTCAATGCCAGGTCTAACGAGTTTTCATACGATTTGATAGCCGCAATACTCAATTCTTTCGAGAAGTCGATCATTTGACTGGCATTGTTGTCCACCATCAAATAGTCTTCTCCATCGGCATTTACGGTACCATACTCTTTCTCGATCAGATCTTCCAGCTTTTTAAGTTCATCGTTATATTTCTGCAAGGCATAAAAGGCCAGATTTTCCAATTGTTCACCCATCACATTCGAGATGAGTAATATCTGACGTTTTGACTCTTCCACATATTTGTTTTGTAAACCCAGTGCCTGCGATTCCTGTAAATTGCGCAAATGGGCTGCAATAGTCTTTTTAATGGCCGGCAAAGCGACCTTTTGCAACACCTGATATTTGTAGACCAAAATTTCGATAGGCTTTTTGTATGGCGCCTTGATGTTAATCGTACGGTACACGTTTTGGGCTGTTAACTCTGCTTCTTTGAACAGGAGTTCCGATATTTTTGTTTTGGCCTTTTCATGCCATTTAATCGCCAAATCCCGGGTGGAATCGATTGCCGCAACCCGAGATACGGCTAAGGCACTCTGCGTAGAATCCAGAGCCGTTGAGTCTTTCGGGGTTGCTTCTTTCGGGGCATTTAAATCAATACCCAATTTTTGTGCGAGCACAGGAATTTTATCCACCACCTGCTTGTATTGATCTACCGCTTTGTCATAAAGCGCATAGCCCTGCTCGTTAATTTTGGTTCTTGCAACGAATTTTTGATCTTCGTTTAAATTGGGATCGATTTCCTGATTAATGTATTTTTCGGCAAACTCTTCGTAAGTGCGGGCAATATTAAACGTCGCCTCAAAGCTGCGCGGTGAGGCATACGTAATAATTTTACGATAGGTTTGCAACAATTCCGACATCAAATTCTTGGCCTTGTTCAAATTAGCCTTAATATTAGATGGCGGCTGTTTTAGCTGAATCGCCAAAAATTCATCATGTAAAATTTCGGCTAATAAATTCAGTGCTTCGGCCGCAATGTAAGCGTTCGGATCCTGCCCCAATTTCCGCAACTTTTCGCTCCGTTTAAGGGCCATGTTGAGTTCGGCCTTGGCCTTGTCTTTCATCCCGTTCTCATAAAAATATTTACCACGTTCGTAAAAAGCCGTAACCGTTCGGGGATCGTTCGGATACTTTTGCGCAAATTCCTGATAAATCTTATTAGCTTCCGCCAAATTATTCAATTTCAGATAAAGTTTGGCGTTCGTAAAATACAAATCGGTTGAATAAGGTTGATTGGGATATTTTGCAATGTATTCGTTATTAACCCGAATGGCGTTTTCCCAATCTTTTCCCTTTTGATAGTACAAGCTGGCATCGTACAAGGCAGGTTCAGCATTTTCCGAATCGGGATAATTTTTTGCAATGCGTTCGTATGTTTTGGCCGCATTTATGTAGTCTTCCATTTCCACATAATTTTTGGCCATGTTGTCTAAGGCTAAAATGGCGTATTTGGAATCGGGATATTTTGTGGCCAGAATATCAAAGGCTTCGTTAGAGCGTACCCAGTCTTTTGCTTTCTGGAAATTAAGTCCGCTGTTAAATAAAGCCGCAATGACTAATTTTTTATCGCTAGGCGCTTCTTTGTAAACACGCATAAACTCCATACCAGCGTTAAAATAATCGCCTTGCTGCTCGTAATACTCCGCATTTTTGAAAATGGCCTGTCCCAAACGTTTCAAAGCAAATTGGCGCTGTTCTTCGGGAATATTTTTTTCGGCCAAGATGCGTTTGGCAATAATTTCGCTATCTTTAAATTTTCCAAGGGCAAAATACGAATCCATAATGGAGCGCAGGGCTAAACTTTTTTCCGCAGCATTGGGGAATCGTTTTACCAAAGTTTGAAAATAGACTTTAGCCTCGGCAAACATTTTGTGGTTGTAAAAAATACCACCGGCTGAGGCCAAAAAATTCGGGGTGTATTCTCCGTAAGGGAACAACCGAATATAATTATTATAGGCCTCTATCAACATCGTCTCTTCAGGTGAAAGTTCTTCCGGAACCAGTTCCTGCGGATTTGCAAGACTGAAGCGCGCAGTATCTTGTTTGCCAAAACGCCGTTTCACCAGGCTATCGGCCACTAACACCGCATTTAGCGCAGCATCATGCTGATGTTTGGTCTCAAGATAATCGTTGCTTACCTTAATGTATTCTTCGAAGGCATCTTTATAACGATGCAAGCGTGTGTCCAGCATGTAGGCATAGGACCAATTAACCTCATAAGCATTGGAATCGGCCGGAAAATATTGAAGATATTTCTTCGAATGGTCGGCAAACCGTTCATACAAAATCGTAGCGTCTTTTTTGTTCGCCGCCATTTCCTCGGCCTTCTGTAAATCGATTACCAAATTTGTGCGAAGTGCCTCTTCACTGTATTTGTAGGCTGCGTTGAGATATTTCACCTTGTTCAGATTGTCTGACTTTTCAAGCTTTTTGTACCATTCGCTCTTGGGATTGTATTTTTCGAATAATTCCATTCGGGCCTGATAGGCTTCATCGTCTTTACCCATTTGATACAAAACGTCCACAATATGTTGCTGAATTTCCGGTGCTTCCAGATAATCGGGGTAAAGTTCCAATAGCGTTCTGTAGGCATAAATGGCTTTTTGGGGTTCATCGATACGTTCATAGGTACGACCCATTGCTTTAAAAATATCAGGGCCATATTCACGCCCGCCTATCTTTTCCAAATAGTCTTTGGCTTTTTGCACCCCATCCTGCACATAGTGACCATCGGTAAAGCTAATTCCAATATATTCAATGGCTTCGTTGTACACATTAAAATCGGATATATTCTGCTCGGGATCCAATTTTTTAGCCTTTAAAATATCATCCGCAACCATTGTAAAATAGGTAATCGCATCATTGTAATATTTCGGATCGCGAACGGCTAATTTGTAATAACTCCATCCCAGTTTGTACAACGCTTCGTCATATCGCTTTGATTTTTTGTAGCGCAACACATTTTTGTACAATTGAATGGCTTTTTGCAGTTCCAATACAATCTGTTCTTCACTTGTTTTATCTTCGCGTGGTGAAAAATAGTATTCGGCCAGTCGCATATAGGCTTCCGGAGCGAAGGGGCTCTCCGGATATTTTTCGATGACCTGGCGATAAACTTTTCTGCTCTCTTCTCCTTTCCCCATCTTTTCTAAAAACCATGCTTTGGAATACAAAGCATCATCGGCATATTTACTGGTGGGGAATTCTTTTAACAAACGGTCATATAAGGCAATGGCTTTGGAATAATCGATTTTGGGGAATTCCGGACGCTTTGGTTCTTCTTTAATTTTCCCCTGGTCGTAGAGGGTCAATTTCTTAAAATATTCATCCAGTTTTTTCTCGTATTCTTCCGTTTCTTTAAAATGTTTTTGTTCGGCGGCATCCACATAATATTCGGCAAGGCGTATGTAAACCACATCCCTGTTTCTGACCTTGCTCCCCTCTTCTTTTAAGAAATTTTCGCCCCACTCAATTCCTTCGGAAAGATAATTTTGTCCCTGAGACTGAAGCTTTTTGGCTTTTTGCTCAAAATACTTTTTAATTTTGAGCAGATCCTCGATTTTCATCCGATTGAACAGTGTATCTACCGGAGAAAACTTTTCTTGCTGCCCAAAAAGCAAACTAACGCTCAAAAACACGAGTAATAAAACTTGTTTTGCTTTCATTGCCTTATACATAAACCTGTGTTTGGACCAACTTTACACATTACTTGTCTTGATTTTCATTATTTGTATTTTGTTCTTGCTGCTGGGGGGCCTGGGTAGGCTCGCCGATATCATAATTCAATTCGGTATCATGCGTATCAAAATACGTCTCTTCAAATTGGCGGTTCATCTCTTCTCGTTTGCGTAAACGTTCCTGCTGGCGAACTTTACGCGTCATCACGATAATCTGTTCGTTGATTTGGCGTATTTTATGTTCAATATTCTGGCGTCTCAGTTTCAAGAATTGATTAATATCTTGAATACGCTTCTGCATCTGCTCAATTTCTTTAACCGTCTTCTCTTTTACATTAAACTTAACATTAGTCAGACCAAAAACTCCGTAATCACTCCATTTATTCAAATTGATGTTGGATTTTCGCAAATCCATACTATAAGCCTGCGTTTCCAGAAAATCGAGTTTTTTCATTAAATCGGAAAAATGCTGTTTGCTCAATTCCAGCGCTACCAGCTTTTTATAGTTTTTATCGCGACGCGCCTGATTGATCTGGATTTCTAGTTCATTCAAACGTTTTACAATTTCTTTGCGCTGTGCTTCAATATCCTGACGCATTTTCAGCACTTGCTTGTTGCGCGATTCCAGCACACTCTCTTTACGGGCCAGAGGATGCACATCAAAATAATTCATTCCCAGTGCCCCGGATGAACGCTCAGCATTCATCGTATTAATGGCAGAATAAATACGGTACTCCATTTTTTCGATACGTTTTACCAAATCCGGTCGTTCCTGGGCCTTGGCCTCTTGACGCAGTTGCTCTAACTGACGCAATTTTTCATTCAATTGGTCAATTTCACGCTGCACCCCAAATCCGCTAGAGCTCAAGTCCAGATAGGTTACCCGAATATATGGCTTGTACAATTTCTTCTGAAGCATGTATGCTTTGTAAAAAGCATCGGGATTGTCTTTATCAAATGCCTGAACCTGCAATTCTTTTGTTTTATTAATTATTTTCCCCAATACTTCACTTTCCATATTTAATGCATCGGAAAGTTCTTTGGCATCTCTTGAGCTATACACATACTGATAGTTTTTAATCGCTTCATCGGCCTCATTTTGCAGCTGATAAATGTACGCTAATAGTGTCCGGGCTTCTAATTGATAATCCGAACCGTAGAAATTATCCAGTAATACATTCAAATACTGTATGGGCTTGTCAAAATTTCTTTCACTGGCCGGTTTCTTCATTTCATTTTTAAAATAACTCCAGCCATAAACTAAAAGCACCCGATCGTATTGAGAGAAAGAGGGATTAATCAAATCGAGCATATTAATGGCGCGGGTGTAATCTCCCAAATCATAATAAAGCATGGCTAACTTGAGCAATACTTTATTATGAAATTCCGGGGTCAATCTTTCAACCAACGCCAGACTTTGCAATGTTTGTTCGGCCTCCGTGTAATTATTCACTCCGACGTAGGCCTCACTCAACAAATATTGCGCCTGATAATACAAAGGGGACTTTTTGCCCAAACGAGAGAAATAACGAATTGCCGTATCATAATCCCCTAACTTCAACGCAGCCGAACCGGCCGTAAAGGTGGCTTCATCATACAGGGCGCTGCCCTGCACACCCGTTTTCAAGAAATCATTGTAATAGGCAATCACTTTATCGTATTGATCAAAATGCAAAGCAATGCGCATTAAATAGCGATAGGCCTGCGGCAAAAAGGATGAAGTAGGATAATCGTGAACCAAACGCTGAAAATCGGTTTGAGCAGCCAAAAACCTTTGCAACATGTAATTGGACAGTGCTTTGTAGAACAGACAATCATCCAATTGTCCGATAAAACCATAGCTATTTAAAATTTCTCCAAAAGAGCGCTCGGCCAAATCATAAAAACCATAATTAAACGCTTCGGCCGCCTGACGTAACTCGCGTTTAAACATGCGTTCGCGTTCTTTGGATGTTCCGGTTTTGAGCAATTTTCTCTTGATAATTTCCACATCGGTCCAACGCACTTCATAGTTTACCTGTTCGGCCCGCATCCATTCGCGATACAAATCGTAAATAGTTGGCTTCTCGTTTTTCATTAGTTTAGATTGATAATCTTCGTAAGAAAGTTGGGATAAAGATTTGGAAGAAAGCTTTTGTTGGGTTTTCTGCAAATCATGGGTAAATTCCGCATCCTGATCAATTTTGGCGTTGGGATCCATTTTAACCATTTCTTCGGCCACATAAAGCAACTGCATGGCATCTTCGATGGCCCGTTGCTTTTGAATATCTACTTCACCTTGAGCCAAAGCGTCACGAATAGTGTTTTCTACCTGATCAATAAACCGATTTAACTGTTGGGAATGGTAAGGCGCCAATCTTCTACGTAGGGCCTTAACTTCGGCCAGGCGCTGGTTCATCTGCTCAAAATAGGTTCTTCGGACCTTATTCACGCCTTTGACCCGCGCCCGAATCTCCGCATTAATCATGCGAATTTGTTGTACCAAAAATCGTTCTTGCCCAATAGAGCCGGCGCTTAATTTCGTAATCAGGCCATTCACGTAATGGCGTAAGGCCGAAGTATATAATAATTCGACCTGAGATTTCGGAATGTCTTCTTTTTTTTGATTATCTTGGGCGAGCAAACCATTAAATAGAAAAAGAAAAAGCAGAGCGCTTAACACGAAAAATTGTTTCTTTTTTTTCATAAGAAAAAACCTAATTTTATTAATCCTGCATCAACCACACAGAATTAAATTTATAATTATTTAATGTGCAGTCAAGAATTATGAAAATTTAATCCTATTTTTCGCTCTGTATATTCGTTTAAAACAAAAATTTCTTTAATGTAAACTTTTGGAGATTTCTGCAATTTTTATTCGGTTAAGCGCTCTTGCCATTGCTAATTTTGCACGTTCAATATCTACATCCGGGCTGGCGGATTTTATCCGTTCTTCGGCACGTTTCAAAGCTGCCTGTGCTCTTTTTATATCAATTTGTTCCGCAAATTCGGCACTTTCTACCATAATTTTTAATTGATTATCTTTAATCTCACAATATCCGCCGCTTGAGGCAAGCCACTTTTCGGTATGATCGGTAAGCTGAAGTTTAATGGGGCCGATTTCAAGTAAGGATACCAAGTCTGTGTGATGTGGTAAAACCTGGAATTCTCCGGAGGCACCGGGAAGCGTGCAACTGAGCACTTCCCCTTGAAATACCTGACCAAACGGAGTAACAATGTGCAGTGTGAGTTCCATTGCCATGGATCTTTATCCTTCACCTATTTTATCTTTAGCGCTCGCACCAGAGCAAACTCTGAGTACAAGAAAGATAATTGTTTTGAATGCAATTTCCAAATTTGAGATAAAAAGGCAAAAGGCTCCGAGAGTATCGGAGCCGGACACCTCTTTAATTATTTCTGCATCTTCTTGTAATTTTCCAACACTTCGTCGATCGAACCAACCATGTAAAAGGCTTGTTCAGGAATATGATCGTATTCACCTTCGATAATTCCCTTAAAACCTTTGATGGTTTCTTCGATGGGTACGTATTTTCCGGGCACACCCGTAAACTGTTCGGCCACAAAGAAGGGCTGCGAGAGGAAGCGCTGAATCTTACGCGCCCGGGCTACCGTCAGTTTGTCTTCTTCGCTCAATTCATCCATACCCAAAATTGCAATTATGTCTTGCAAATCTTTGTACTTTTGCAGTACTTCCTGAACGGTTTTGGCCACGTAGTAATGTTCCTGCCCCACCACACGCGGATCAAGAATACGCGAGGTAGAATCCAAAGGATCCACAGCGGGGTAAATTCCCAATTCCGCAATGTGACGCGAAAGAACGGTTGTGGCATCAAGGTGGGAGAACGTTGTTGCCGGCGCCGGGTCGGTTAAGTCGTCCGCCGGTACGTAAATAGCCTGTACCGAGGTAATGGAACCTTTTTTGGTGGAAGTAATACGTTCCTGCAATTCGCCCATTTCCGTGGCCAGGGTAGGCTGATACCCCACAGCCGAAGGCATACGGCCCAACAAAGCGGACACCTCGGAACCGGCCTGGGTAAATCGGAAAATATTGTCGATGAACAACAGCACGTCTTTGCCTTCTTCGTCACGGAAATATTCGGCAACGGTCAATCCGGTCAGGCCCACACGTTGACGGGCGCCGGGAGGCTCATTCATCTGGCCGAAAACCAGAGCGGTTTTGGACAACACGCCCGATTCTTTCATTTCCAGCCACAGGTCGTTACCTTCACGTGTACGTTCGCCCACTCCGGCAAACACCGAATAGCCACCGTGCTCGGTTGCGATATTATGGATCAACTCCATGATCAATACGGTTTTGCCCACACCGGCACCACCGAACAATCCGGTTTTACCACCTTTGGAATACGGTTCCAGAAGGTCAATAACTTTAATACCGGTTTCCAGAATTTCTTCGGAAGTACTTAAATCTTCCAGAGCAGGCGCAGGACGATGAATGGGATAGCGTTTTTTGGACTTGATTTCTCCCGCTTCATCGATTGGCTCACCCACCACATTGATCAAGCGGCCCAAAGTTTCCGGGCCAACCGGTACGGAGATCGAATCGCCCGTATCGATCACTTCCATATCACGCTTCAGGCCGTCGGTAGAATCCATAGCGACCGAACGTACCATATTTTCACCCAAATGCTGGTGCACTTCGGTGATCAGTACGCTTCCGTCTTCGCGGGTAATTTGCAAAGCGTTGTAAATGTTCGGAAGTTGACCTTCGTTGAATTCAACGTCGATTACGGGGCCAATAATTTGACGAATTTTACCTTTATTCATAGTGTAATCCTAAGTTTGAATTTCCCAATTCGTTAACTCTCTTTTAAAGCTTCCGCGCCACTGACAATTTCCGAAATTTCAGTGGTAATGGAGGCCTGTCGGGTGCGGTTGTAGTAAATCGTAAGATTATGGATCATCTCTTCGGCATTGTCGGTTGCGTTTTCCATGGCGGTCATTCGGGCACCCTGTTCGGCGGCATTACTTTCCAGTAAAATCCGCCAGACCTGCACGCGCAGATGTTTGGGAATTACTGCGTTTAAAATTGATTCTTTGTCGGGCTCGTAAATAAAGTCAACCTGCTCTTTGCTTTTTTCCATCTCTTCATCGGGAACAAATGGCAGGAACTGCTCCACAACAACATTCTGCTGGATGGCCGATTTGAATTCGTTGTAAATAAATTCCACCCGATCGAAATTTTGTTCCTGATAAATTTTCAGAATCGTTTCGGTTAGCTCTGCAGCGTCGACAAAAGAGAGATCGTTAAAAAAGTTGACCTTTTGTCCGTTAATCACCACAGGGCGATGTTGAAAAAATTCCAAGCCTTTTCGCCCGGCCATGAACAGCTCTACTTCCGCATTGGGATATTCTTTTAGCCGCTCTGCCGCACGCCGAATGATGTTACTGTTAAAGGCGCCGCACAAGCCGCGATCGGCCGTAACCACCACCAAAAGCACTTTTTCTACCGGACGCTGGACCATCAACGGAATTTTTGAGTAATCTTCCATCCGGGCCGTCAGGTGGCTAATCAGGCTGCGCAGTTCAAAAGCATAAGGACGAAAAGCCAGAATACTTTCCTGGGCTTTACGCATTTTGGCCGCGGCCACCATTTTCATGGCTTTGGTGATTTGCTGCGTGCTTTTAACACTGGCAATTCGTTTGCGAATTTCACGCAGGTTGGCCATAACTATTCCTCAACCTTGAAATTTTCCACAAAGTGTTCCAGCACTTTGTTCATTTTTTCTTTCCATTCGTCGCTGAGAATCTTTTTCTCAGTGATTTCCTGCAACAGTTCCGGATGTTTTACTTCCAGATGTTCCAGAAATTCTTCTTCGAAACGTTTCAGAACACCGACCGGTAACGTATCGAGATACCCGTTGGTTCCGGCGTAAATGATGGCGATTTGCTTTTCGAACGGCACCGGTTTGTATTGATCTTGCTTCAAAATTTCGACCAATCGCTCACCACGACGCAACTGCTGCTGGGTGGCTTCGTCCAAATCGGAGCCGAATTTGGCAAATGCTTCCATTTCACGGAACTGAGCCAAATCCAAACGCAAACGTCCGGCCACTTGCTTCATGGCTTTAATTTGGGCATTACCACCCACACGGGAAACGGAAATACCCACGTTAATGGCCGGCCGCACACCGGAATAGAACAATCCCGATTCGAGGAAGATCTGGCCGTCGGTAATGGAAATAACGTTTGTCGGAATGTAGGCAGAGATGTCACCGGCCTGCGTTTCGATAATCGGCAAAGCGGTTAACGACCCGCCGCCCATGTCATCGCTTAGCTTGGCAGCCCGTTCCAGCAAACGCGAATGCAAATAGAATACGTCACCCGGGTAGGCTTCGCGGCCGGGAGGACGACGCAACAGAAGCGACACCTGGCGATAGGCCCAGGCGTGTTTGGTTAAATCGTCGTACACCACCAGAGCATGGCGTCCGCTATCGCGGAAATATTCGCCGATGGCGGCACCGGCATACGGCGCAATGTACTGCAACGGCGCCGGTTCACTGGCCGTTGCCGAAACCACAATGGTATGCTCCATGGCACCGTGCTCTTCAAACGTTTTGATTACGCGCGCCACGGTAGAGGCTTTTTGCCCCACGGCCACGTAAATACAAATAACATCTTTTCCCTTTTGATTGATGATGGTGTCCAGAGCCACGGCCGTTTTACCGGTTTGACGGTCACCAATAATCAATTCGCGCTGCCCTCTTCCGATAGGAATCATGGCATCGATGGCCTTAATACCGGTAGCAAGCGGCTCTTTAACCGGCTGGCGATAAATAACGCCCGGCGCTTTGCGTTCCAGCTTCATGGTTTGTGTGGCTTCGATTTTTCCCTTGCCATCCAGGGGGTTCCCCAGAGGGTCAACCACACGACCGATCATGGCATCACCCACGGGAATTTCCATCACGCGGCCGGTACGCTTTACCTGATCCCCTTCTTTGATCAACGTATCTTCGCCAAACAAAATGGCGCCCACGTTGTCTTCTTCCAGGTTCAGAACCAGCCCCATCACATTGTGGGGGAATTCGATTAACTCACCAGCCATCACATTCTTCAAGCCGTGAATCCGCGCAATTCCGTCACCAACCTGGAGCACGGTTCCTACTTCGTAAACATCCGTTTCCTTCTGAAAATCTTGAAGTTGTTTTTTTAGAATGGCCGATACTTCATCGGGTCTTACTGCATCACCCATTGAATTTTCCTCATCATGTTTAATTTACCGAGCGACTAATTTTTCACGCAATTTTTGCAACTGCAAGCGAATACTATTATCGATGACCATGTCTTCAACCCGCACAACAAATCCGCCGATAATTTCCGGCTGAACTTTGGGTTGCAAAAGCACGGTTTGTCCCAGCATCTCTTCGAGGCGTTTTTTGATGGCCTCGAATTGTTTCTTTTCCAGGGGCACCGCGCTAATCAGCTCGCCCTCCAGAATGTTTTGATAATCCAGCAACATCCGCCGGAATTGCTCGACCACGGCCGGTAAAATAGCGATGCGGCGCTTTTGGGCCAGCAATTGTAAAAATTCCAGCGTCAGTTCATGAACGCGCTTTCCCAACAGCTCTTTAATGATGTGCTGTTTTTCTCCTTCGGCAATCAAAGGATTGGAAAGGAATTCGCGGAACTCGGGACTGTCATCGATAATCTGCCCGATCAGTTGCATGTCTTTCTCAATTTGAGGCAGAATCGACTTTTCTTGCGCGAGTTCGAACAAAGCCTTTGTGTATCGTTTGGCTACTCGGTTCAATGCACACGTTCCTTGCTTAATTTTTTACATTTTTCGGGAGCGAATTCAAATATTCTTCTACAATCGCCCGCTGTTTTTCATCGTCTAAATTCATGTGAATAATTTTTTCGGCGGCGCCTACGGCCAAATCGGCAACTTCTGCCTTTAAAGAAGCAAGGGCACTTTCTTTTTCGTGCTGAATTTCTTGCTTGGCCTGCTCCAGAATTTTCTGATATTCTGCCCGGGCTTCTTCCAAAAGCTCCTGCCGTTTTTTCTCGGCCAATTCACGGCTTTCGCGTAATAAACGCTGCGCTTCGCTCTCGGCCCCCGCGATTAGTTCTTTGTGCTTCTGCAAAAGTTTTTCCGCTTCTTCGCGTTGCTTTTGCGCCTGCTCCAGATCTTCGCGGATGGTCTTCTCGCGCGTTTCGATTACGCCCAGAATCGGCTTAAGCGCCACCTTGGACAGGATTGCCAGAACAATAAAAAAGGTAATCCACGTCCAGATGATCATTCCGGGATCAAGATTTAACATATGCGAATCCCCAAAATTCGTTATTATTTAACAGCTAACAAGAAGCACACAACCACGCCGAACAGTGCAATACCTTCGATCATAGCAGCGGCGATAATCATGGTCGTACGAATGTTGTTGCTTGCTTCCGGCTGGCGTGCCGTTCCTTCCGAAGCGGCTGCCGCAATTTTACCGATTCCGTAACCCGCACCAATCGATACCAAACCAGCACCTAATCCTGCTGCCAGATACGCTAACGCTGTTGCCCAATTCATTGTAAACCTCCTTAGATTTAGTTTTATTTATTAATGTTCAGGATTAACGCTCATCCCGATAAACAATGCTGAAAGTATGGTAAAAATATACGCCTGAATAAGCGCAACCAACATCTCAAGAAAATAGTCAAATACGCCAAACCCCACGGACACAGGCGAAACCCAATAACTTTTAAACATGATAATCAACCCCAGAAAGGCAAAAAGCACGATGTGCCCGGCAATCATATTGGCAAAAAGACGAATGGTCAACGCAAAATGCTTGGCCAAAAGCCCCATGACTTCCACGATGAACATTAACGGCGTAAGCAAAGCCGGTACTCCGGCCGGAATTAATGACTTGTAGTATCCCAAAAAGCCGTGTTCCTTAATACCGTAAATCTGCGTAGAGAAAAAGGTAATCAGGGCCAGACCCGCCGTTACGTTAATATTGCCCGTGGCCGTGGAAAACATCGGAATAAGACCCATCAAATTTGCAATGAGAATAAAGAAGAAAAAAGTAATTAGCAACGGAGTAAATTTTTTGCCGTGTTCTTCGCCCATGTTGGCAATGGCGATTTCGTCCCGGACAAACAGAATAAAAATCTCAAGAAAAGCGCCAAGACCGGAGGGCACCAGGCTTTTACCACGAAACGCCAGCTTAAACAGCAAAATAAGGATCAGGCCGGCGATCCACAGCATAACCACGTGATTTGTAATGGAAAGGTCGATATTCATGCCTAAAACATGGATGGGATGAAAATGCGGCAATTCGATGCTAAAACCCGGGAGAATGTGCCATTCGTGACTATTCATAATGTGATGCTGAATCCAGGCGCCGACATTTTCATTCGCATGGGTAGCCACCGTATCGGCCGCTACGGTCGTTGCATTCAACAATGCCATATTTTGCTATTCCTTCCTGAGATAGCTATTGATTAACCAGATTTCCCAAATTTGATACAAGACATATAATATAAGTAAAGAAAAAATAAAAGTAAATTGATTCACATCAACAAATTTGATGATAGAAATGATAAGCCCTAACAATACGAGTACCCGTACTCCCATTCCTCCGAAGAAAGTTTTAAAAAACAAATTCTCCGCTTTGTTAATGGTGTATTTTACCGTAAAAAAGGCGGCGATGATATTCAAGGTAGCAATTATTCCCGAAATCCACAAACTTCTTGTCTTGCTCGCATCAAATTGCAAATGCACACTCAGTTGCCAGCACACCACCGCATAGCCCCCGATAATAACCAGAACTCCCAGAAAAAATGTTCTAAGTTTCATGCCTACTTTCGATCAAACTTCTTTAAAACTTTAAACATATCGTACAGGCCGAGAGCAAACCCCAAAAAGACCCCCACAATAAGTAAGAAAGGGCTGGTGTTTAATTTGGAATCCAAGTAATAACCCACATAACCGAAAAACAACACCCCGCCAATAATTACGTACGCAATATTCAGGAATGGTGCGGCGGCCCGAAAGGCGTTTTGCACATCATTTATTTTAGGCTTTTTTTTATTTTGGGCCATTTTCTTTGTCTGTCACACTTTTCATGGGAGCCACCTTATCCCCAAGCCCCATGTCCGAGGTTCCCTGAAAAACAGCACCTTCGTCAATGATCAACTTGCTTGCTTTCAGTTCGCCAATCATACTGGAGCGGGCTTCCAGAACCAATTTCTGTTTGATGAAAAGCTTACCTTTTACTTTACCACCAATAATTGCATTATTTGCTTGAACTTCTCCTTCAATTTCACCGGTTTCACCCACGGTTAACGTATTTTTGCAAATGACTTTACCATTAACCTTACCATCAATCCGTAAGCTACTTTCCGTGGTAATTTCTCCGGTAACCGAAGTCCCTTTTCCAATAAAATTAAGCTCGGTAGAGCCTGCCTCGTTACCTGTGCCTTTAAACGCCATATTTGCCTCACTTTTTTACTTTATTTCTTCATTTAAATAGTAGATGGGATTGACCGGCTTACCGTTGTGCCAGATTTCGTAATGCAAATGCGGCCCGGAAGTGATTTTCCCCGTGTTTCCCAACAGGGCGATTACCTGCCCTTTTTTAACACGTTCCAGCTCTCCCACCATATTTATTTGATTGTGCTTGTAAATGGTCAAATAACCCAGTGCATGCCACAACACCAGCACATTTCCACCGTTATTCGTCCACCCTTCAAAAACGACCACCCCATCGGCAGGGGCACGGATGGGCGTGTTGGTTTGCGCGGCAATATCAATACCCAGATGAGCATCATTAAACAAAGAACTGGCCTCAAAGCCCCGCGCAATAAATCCTTCTACCGGCACTAACGACGGAATGCTATTAAACAAGCTTCCCGTTCGTTCGATGTGCATTCGTTCAAAATTCATCTGCGTCATGGCTACCGTGTCACCGGGAACGCTCTCCGGCACTTTGATGTAGCCCTGAATGGACGAACGAATCTTTTTCTCATAATTGCGCAACAGGGTCAATTCTTCTTTAAGTTTGTCCACCTGCTGAAGACTTTTGACCAGTTTAAAATTTTCTTCTTTTAGGTGATTGTTTTCCAGAATTAAAGAACCCATCTTCCAATAAGCTAAAAAGCCCCCGGCAACCAAAATAAAAAAGACCACCAGGGCTCCAACGATCAGGCGCACAAGTCCCACGCGCAGTCGTAAGGAACGCGGTTCTTCCCGCCCATCGGGGATCATCAAAAAATTAATGTATTTTTTTTCCGGCTTGCGATGCGCCATGCGTTCCCAACCTTACTCTTTTAAACGTTCGAAAATTTCGTATAGGCGATTTAAATCTTCCGGGGAATAGAATTCGATTTCGATACTGCCCCCTTCCCGACGGGAACGGATATTGACCTTGGTACCAAAAATATCGCGCAATTCGGATTCCATTTTTTGGATATACACCGAACGTTTGGGCTTGGTACTTTTCTTTTCAACCTGTTCATCCGCCGCGCGCACCAATTGCTCTACCTTGCGCACCGACAATTTGTTTTTAATAATCTTTTTCCAGATTTGTTCCTGAATTTGCGCATCGTTTACGGCCAACAATGCCCGCGCATGCCCCATAGTGATTTCTTCGCGTTTAACACTTTCCTGAATTTTCGGGGGCAGTTTAAGCAGACGCAGAAAATTTGTAATGGTTGTCCGATCTTTTCCGATTTTTTTGGCAACTTCTTCCTGCGTCAAATTACACTCATCAATTAAACGCTGGTAGGCCTGGGCCTGTTCAATGGCATTCAGGTAGTCGCGCTGCACGTTTTCGATAAGCGCCAATTCCAGCATCTCTTCCTTGCTTTCTACCTGAATAAGGTAAGCAGGAATCTTTTCGTAGCCCAACTCTGTCACCGCACGTAAGCGGCGTTCACCGGCGATCAATTCGTAGCCCTGTTCTACCTTGCGCACCGTAATGGGTTGAATGATCCCGTTTTCCTCAATGGAGCGCTTTAGTTCTTCCAGCTTGTTTGGATCAAAATCCTGTCGCGGCTGGTAAGGATTCGGCCGGATCAATGCCACTTCGATATCGGTTAACGTACCTTGCTTAGAAGCGCTATTCGCAGGTGTTGGCGGCTTATCGGGAATAAGGGCACTTAACCCCCGTCCCAGCCTATTTGTCTTCTTCACCAATAACTTCCTCTGCCAGACTAATGTAATCTTGACTTCCTACACACACCGCATCGTACATAATGATAGGCTTGCCAAAACTGGGCGCTTCCCCCAAACGCACGTTGCGATGAATGACGGTATTGTACACTTTTTCCTTAAAATACTCCCGCACTTCTTGCGCCACCTGATTGCACAAATTCAGGCGGTTGTCGTACATGGTTAGCAGCACACCTTCGATGCTCAAATTCGGGTTCAGACTTTTTTGCACCAGATGCACCGTATTCAACAACTGAGACAACCCTTCCAGGGCGTAATATTCGCACTGAATGGGAATAATCACCGAATCGGCCGCCGTAAGCGCATTTAACGTAAGCAAGCTTAAAGAAGGCGGGCAATCGACAAAAATGTAATCGTATTTATCTTTAACGGGCAATAGCTTTTCCTTAAGGCGCTGTTCCCGATTGGGCATTTCCACCATTTCAATCTCGGCGCCAACCAGACGGATATGAGAAGGGACAATCTCCAGGAAAGGCACGCTGGTTTTTGTAATCACTTCTTCGATGGGAATGTCATCCATTAAAAGTTCGTAGGTCGAATAATTTTGCTCGTCCGGCACCAGACCCAAACCACTGGTCGCATTGGCCTGCGGATCGATATCGACCAGCAATACGCTCTTTTCGGCAACAGCAATACAACTGGAAAGATTAATCGCCGTAGTCGTTTTCCCCACACCGCCCTTTTGGTTGGTAATCGTAATAATTTTGCCCATAATGCGCTTTATCCGTCTTTCTCTAAATTTATCTCAAAATATGCAATTTAATCCTCTACTGAAATCAAATCAAGCCGATTTTGCCGCGCGTTGGATGTCTCCCAAAATTTTACCACCACTTTTTTAGTAAAAATTTTTTCTTGCATGAATACCCCATGGTATTACATCTGTACTTGTCCGCCTTTAAGCAGACCAAAGGAACTTTTTATGTTCCGGTTTATTGAAATCGGTTTTAAATGAATGGGTAAACTGCCAAAGCTTG
>Ga0256914_1001367_pt1 | contig 22253 bp, 13 predicted proteins | sample HulkmetaG_FD_191571 | JGI IMG/M metagenome (GOLD analysis project Ga0256914, IMG submission 191571) | Hydrothermal chimney microbial communities from Main Endeavour vent field at the Juan de Fuca Ridge, Pacific Ocean - Hulk | ecosystem: Environmental > Aquatic > Marine > Hydrothermal vents ... | reverse complement strand
GTCGCCTCGGTCCCGTACCCGTCACCATCGGCGTCCAGGTAGTAGGTGGTGGTGAGTCCTTCGTCCACGGTGCCGTCGCAGTTGTTGTCGGTCCCGTCGCACACCTCCTGGCCGCCGGGGTTGACCCAGGGATCGGTGTCGTCACAATCGCCACCTGTCCGTGTGTATCCATCTGGGATCCGGCAGTCCTCGAGTGCGGCCGTTTCGTCACCGTAGCCGTCCTCGTCGAGGTCAGGATAGGAGGTGATGAGGTCCAGATCTTCGTCGACAGCGCCGTCACAGTCGTTGTCGATTCCGTCGCAAGTCTCGGAGGCGCCGGGATACACGGCCCCATCGGTGTCGTCGCAGTCATCGCCGTTGAGCACGTAGCCGTCGAGCAAGGAGCAATCCTGGACAGGGGAGCCGCTGCCGTATCCGTCCCCGTCCTGGTCGATGTACTGGATGATCCCGCCTGCCCCGTTGTCCACCACTCCGTCGCAGTCGTTGTCAAGGCTGTCGCACGTTTCTGGTGCGCCCGGATAAATGGCGGGGTTTGCGTCATTGCAGTCTCCGCCGATGTCCGAGTAGCCATCCGGGGGGGCGCAGGCCTCTGTGGTGCTGAAGTCGTCGCCATACCCGTCGGCGTCTGCGTCGAGGAAGAATGTGTCGAGGACGCCTTCGTCGACGACCCCATCACAGTCGTCGTCTACACCGTTGCAGGTCTCTTCGGCGCCGGGATACTGGTTCGGGTTGGTGTCATCGCAGTCGTTTTCTGCGCAGACACCGTCCCCGTCCTGGTCGGTGCAAGGGCACTCGAGGTCGGCGCCGGAGCAATCCTGGTCGATGCCGTCACCGCAGATCTCGTCTGCGTTCGGGTAGATCGTGGGGTTCCTGTCGTTGCAGTCGCCGCGCACCTCGCTGTAGCCGTCCCGGTCGTTGTCCATGAGGAACGGCCATCGGGGCTGTGCCGATGCTGGTTGGGAGGCGAACACGAGGAAGACGGCGGAGGAGAGCAGATAGAAGACCACTCGGCAAGGGCTCGGTTGAGTTCCAGACATCCTGAACTCCTTGTTGTGTCGATGGGGTTCCCAGGGGGCGAAGGGCACACGAGATTGCCAGGGAAGCGGTGGTCGGAGCCACCGACTCCCATCAGGTATTTTATAGCAGTGTTCCCGTGGGATGGCCACACAAACCCCGCAGGCGGCCGAGGTTTTTTTGGTTGCGGAAGGGGTGGAGGAACCGGCGGTGGGAAAGGCGTGGTTTGACCAGTGTACAGGGGGCTGGGGATGTGTGGGATCGATGCCTGGGGCAAGCGGTGTGGTGTGGCGGCGGTGAGGCTCAGTCCGCCCAGGAGAGGTGGTAATCGAGTCCGAGGGTGTTCTTGCCCCGGAATGCGTCGGACTTCCACTCGAACTCGTGGATCGGGGCCTGGGTGACCTTGTGTCCACCCCGGAGGCAGTGGGAGAGGATCTGGTCGTAACCGTATCGGATGCGCCAGGTGCCGAGGTAGTCTTCGGGGCCGACCGGGTCGACATCGTAGGCCCGGACGAGGATCTCGAGGCGGAGGCCGCTGGTGAGCGGCACCTGGAATTCGACCTCGAGGTCGTTCCCGGACCCCATGTGGCCTTCAGGGGGGACCCGGCGTTTCTCGAACCCCGGGACCGGCTTGCCGTTCACATCCGCGGTGACATAGAGGATCAGCTCTGCGTTTGCGTCGTCCCTGCGCAGGGCGGGGCCGTCTCGAATCTCGAGGCGCTGGCGCAATCGGTCGAGCCCAAAGGTGACGGCGCGCTTGACCTCGGTCTGGCCGTCCGGGTGGAGGAGGATGACGCCCCCGTCGAACGACTGGAAGGTGAGATTGCGGGTTTCGTGGGTTCGGGGGACCGAGGTCGGCAGTCCGAGCGGGCCGTCCGGGCCTCCGTGTTGGAGGTACCGGTCACGAATGGGTCCGTGAACCTCGTTGGCGTTGATGTCGGAGCGCCAGTAGATGTCGCCGTGGAGGAATCGGCGCACCCACCCGGAACCGGCGCGATCCAGGTCCAGGCACGGGACGCCGAGGGGGCCGTCCATGGAACCCAAGACCTCATAGCGGCACCCGAGAGAGTGCCTCGCCTTGTCTGCCTCCTCGTACTCGGCGAACCGGTCGTAAAACACCAGATCGGTGATCCCGTCCGGCGTGAAGTGGCCGGGAACGATGGTGCACCAGGTGCGTTTCCAGTCCTTGTACTCGCGGACCCGGTGCGCCTCCCCCTCGTCGTCCAGGTCCATGAGCCAGCCCACGCCTGCAGACCGGTCGTAAAATAGAAGCCGCTGCCGGTCCAGTCCCTTGACCGTGAGGGGGGCGATGAGGTCCCATCCTCGACTCCACCCCTGGTGGCTCTTCACATGACGGATCTTGCCTCCGACCCGCACCGAGTAGACGCGCCCAAGGCGTTCCCGCCGGCTGTAGCACAGAAGGTCGGAAAGCCCGGCAACGCTCCGCGAGATCGGCACGATGGTGTCCCAATCCCAGAACTGGTCTCCATAGGCGTTGACCAGCTCCACCTTGCCTTCCAGGTTCGTGGTGTAAAACTCGAGTCGACCGTCCCGCCGGTCGTAACAAAGGAGGTCCGTGCCGCCGGTGTCGGTGAAGCGGCCAGGAACGATGATGTCCCATCCCGGGCGCCATCCAGGATACGACGCAAGGGGAAGCAGGTGCCCCAGGCCGTCGGTACGGGAGATCTCCAGGTCGCCCGTCTCCCGGTCGTAAAACAGAATCCCAAACCACGGGTCTCGGCTGAACGTTCCGGGCACCAGGTGCGACCAGGTCGTGCGCCAGCCCGTGTAAGATCGAATCGGCTCCAGACCTCCGCGGTGGTCCACGAAACATAGAGCCGCTTCCCCGGCAGGGGCATCGTAGAACAGGAGGTCGGTACGGCTCGAACCACCAAAGTTGCCCGGAACCACCATCGACCAGGATTCCCGCTGCCCGGTCAGTCGGCTCAGCGGCTTGAGTGCTCCCTTCAGATCCACCGAGAAGAAGTGCAACTCACCGTGCTTCGCCCCAGAGTCTTCCGCCATGGCCACCTCCGCGCTCGCATTCCGATGTCGTCTCGGCAAAGTATAGGCGATCTTCCGTCCGTGCGGAACCGTTTCCACACCCTGTCGACCCATCGAGGCCGGAATCGGCTGCTCGACCACGCTGGCAAGTCCTCCCTCGCCATGCTAGCATGAAGATCCACCCGATCTCGTCTCGAACTCGTGGATGGGGCGACCCCGCTGGAGTGGTGTATGAAAACGTGTGACGAGCGACGATGGCTGTGGTGGGCCGCCATCATCTCAATCCTCCTGACCCCTGTGCACGCCCGCGCCGCCGAAACACCGACTCGAGTCCTGCTCATCGTGATGGACGGGGCCCGGTACGACGTGTGCAACCAACACACCATGCCCAACCTGTTTCGGTTCATGCAGGATGGGACCGCCTTCAAACACGCCTATTCCCCCAGCTCCTGGACACTCCCATCCCACGCCTCCCTCTTCACCGGTCTCTACCCCCCTCAGCACGGCGCGACACGGCTTCCCTACCAGCCGACCAGCAATGTGGAAGAGGATACGCAACGGCGCAAGGTCGCGGGCATCCCCGTGGACGACGTGTCGATCCCCGAAGGCTTCCCCACCCTGGCCGCCGATCTGGCACAGGCAGGATATCAAACCATTGGTGTGTTTGGAAATCCCTGCTACGGCTACCCGATCTTTAATCTGGACGAGGGGTTCCGCCGGTGGATCAACGTCGTGGAATCCAGGCTCGAACCCACAGGTACCTCGATTCGGGGATTCTATTCCTTCGATTACGAGGTGGATGGCAAGTTCTACACCGTCATCCCGAACGCGGCGGAGGTGGCCGACCAGGTGATGGCCGCCCTGGAAAAGGCAGACCCGGACCGGCCGGTTTTCCTGTTCATCAATTTCGAGGATCCCATCGCCACCCCGCTTTACCATCCGCCATCAGAGCGCCCGGCGATACTCAGGGACTATCGTCGGCATCTCGAGGCCAGCATGCGGCGGATAGACGAACAGCTTCCCCGGATTCTTGGCTACTTTCAAGAGGGGCTGGTCATCGTGACATCCGACCACGGGCAGGGGGTCGGGGGGAAGTTCCCGGCCACCTTTCACGGATCTTCCCTCGATCCAGAGCAGACGCACATCCCGATGTTGATTCGTGGGATGGATCTGTCCGGATTGCCACCCTGGGTTCCCATCGATCTGACCCGGATCAGGCCCCTCGTGCTCCGCGCGGTTGGGGTTTCTTCGGACAACGAGGCGTTCGGGGTGCCAGGGGCTCCGGGCCTGCCCCACCCACCGGGGTTGCCTGCCTCCCCACCCTTCGCCTATGCTCACCTGGACTCGAGCCCTCGCCATGCACCGGACACCTTTGCCCAGTTCGCCGTCTACGCCCGGGACGGATGGCTCCTGCTCAAGAGGACCCGGACCGGGTTCGACTCCGAGTTTGTACACTGGGACACCCGCCCGAGAAACACAGCGGAACTGCTTCGCCTCGAGCGCAGCCTCAACCAGGCGTTGACCGCGTTGGTGGACTTGAAACGCATTCCTCCCCGAACCGGACGAACGGCGACCCTGGAGGAGGCGAACCTGGAATACCTCAAGAGCCTCGGCTACGTGCAGTAGCCACGCCCGGTCACCTCCTACCCGGGCAACCACCCGATGACCGCCTCGAGTTCAAACCAGGGCAGCGTCCCCTCGCCCCCGGCCTCGGTCTCGTTCACCAGCACCACGTCCTCGAGCGTCAGACGCGCGTCCGACAACTGCTCACCCCACGGTTCGGGATCTCCGATCGGGTCCACCTCCAAAACCGCGCGCCCCGACACCGCTTCGTACACCGCATCGATACGCACCTCGAGGTACAGGGCATCGTTGCACACCATGTGGGTGACGTTTTGACCCACCCGGACCTCGAGTTGCACCACCGGATTCGGCAGGTCGTACACGGCCGTGGTCGGGCTCCCCTCCGGGTCGATGACGCCGCTGGTCATGAATACCAGAGCCATGCTGTCATCTTCGTTGGTCGCATACAGGATGGCATCCGCGCACCCCCCTGTTCGCGTCAGAGCCTGCTCGAAACCCGGCTCGAGGCCGGGGGCTGGACAGTCGTCGTCTACCTCACCGTTGCAATCGTTGTCCACTCCGTCCGCTTCCGGGTCGTCCGCACACTGCTCCGGTGCCCCCGGAAAGACTGCAGCGTCGGTGTCGTCACAGTCGCCTTGGGCTTCGGTCCACCCATCTCCGTCCAGATCGGCCGGACACCCGGCTCCGGTAACCGGGATGTACAGCGCCGCAAGGGCCAAAGCCAACAGCGCACGGTGCTTCGCATGATCCTGCATCGCCTGTGCCTCCTGTTCCAGGTTGCCCCACCTGCCTTCCTCGATTCAATGCACGCCACCATCGGCTTGCTAGGAATTCCCCTCCGCCAAACCCGCCCCTCATCAACCCGTGAACCCACGGCAGACAAATCTCGAGAACGCGCAAATGTAGCGCGTCTCACACCGGCGGAGCACTGGAGATGGTTTCAACTGGTTTCACATGATTCTCCATTGAAGGATGTTGCAGGCAAATGTAACATCGACCCATGAGAACCAGTTATCGCGATTGTGGGTTTCGAGCACCGTTGCGCGGGCCGGTCGGCGCTCGGGTTTGTGAGAACTGTCCGTTGCGGAGGTGAAGGTGGTTCGATTCAGGAGGGGGACCGGCCTGCCATGACGCTTGAAGCCATCCTGTTCTTGCTCGGTTCTGCGTTCATCATCTTTTCGATCGCCGTGGTCTGGGTGTGGCGACGTGCTCGAGGTGAGCGGCGCGCCCGGGCGCGACTCCGCGAACTCGGAGAGGACGCGGCCATACCTCCCACGTTGCACCCGGTCATCGACAGCACCCGCTGTATCGGCTCCGGTGCCTGCACCGCCGCGTGTCCCCAGGGCGACGACGTGTTGGGACTCATCAGCGGGCGGGGAACGCTGGTGGACGGCACCCGCTGTATCGGACACGGTCGGTGCGCAGCCGAATGTCCTGTCGGGGCGATTCGACTGGTGTTCGGCAGTGCAGAGCGTGGGGTGGACATTCCCCATCTTCGGCCGACGTTTGAGACCAACGTGGAAGGGCTTTACATCACCGGTGAGCTTGGGGGCATGGGGCTGGTGGCGAATGCAGCGCGTCAGGCGGTGGAAGGCATGGAGCACCTCTGCCGTTCGTTGAAGACCTTGCCTTTGCCCGAAGATCCGGATGTGGCGGACGTGGCCATCGTGGGGGCCGGTCCTGCCGGATTGACCGCTGCGCTGGCTGCCCGGGCGCACGGAGTTTCGTTCCGATTGCTCGACCGAGAGCGTTCAATCGGGGGGAGTATCCTGCACTATCCGCGCCGGAAACTGGTGCTCACGGAGCCTGTGGAACTCCCGTTGGCTGGAGAGGTCTTGGCCCCCACCATGCTGAAGGAGGAGCTGGTTGCGCTGTGGGAGGAGTTGACCCGCCGGTACGAGATTCCGGTGGAAACCGGTCTGGAGGTGCGGCATCTGGTTCGTGATGCGGCGGGTCTGTTTCAGCTCGAGACCAACGACGGTGTGGTTCGGGCCCGGCGGGTGATGCTGTGTATCGGACGGCGGGGGACGCCGAGGAAGCTGGGCGTGCCGGGGGAGGAGACGAGCAAGGTTCAATACGTGTTGACCGATCCGGCGGCCCACGCGGGCCGGCGTGTACTGGTGGTGGGTGGTGGGGATTCGGCCCTGGAGGCTGCCTGCATGTTGGCGGAGGAGACCACCGCGGAGGTGACGCTTTCCTACCGGCGAGCCCGGGTGACTCGAGCGCGACCTCAGAATCGGGAGCGGTTGGCGGCCCTGGAGGCTGCCGGTCGAATCCGGGTTTTGTGGGAAAGCCGGGTGCTGGAGATCCTGCCGGACATGGTTCGTCTGGATGTGAGAGGAGAGGCGGTCGAGGTCGGGAACGACGACGTGCTGGTGTTTGTGGGCGGGGAGATGTCCGCGGATTTTCTGAAGCGGGCCGGTGTGAGATTCGAGCGTCACTACGAAGGGGAGGTCGAGGGGCAGGTGGAACCCACGGCTCGAGGCGTGTTTTCCACGATCCGGGAGCAGGCTCGAGCCGGGGGGATTCGGGATTTTCGTCCTCCCACGGTCAAGGCGGCCGGTCGTCGATTCGGTCTGCTCCTTTTCCTGATCGGTGTCGGACTGGTCCTGTCGATTGTCTGGTGGGGGGGCGCCTACTATTTCGCGCCCGGGCAGGTTCGGGAGACTGCGGAGGAACTGGCAGCATTCGCTCCCACCGGCATCTGGGGCCAGACCATCGGCGTGCTTGCGCTCCTTTTCATGCTGCACAACTTTCTCTATTTCGTGCGGAAGGAGTTCGGGTTCATGCGCGGTGTGGGGACCCTCCCCGGCTGGTTGCAGGTCCATGTCTTTTCCGGTCTGACCAGTACGGCCATCGTCCTGCTCCACACCTCCCTTTATTTTCGCAACCTGTTCGCACTCGCGCTCTACCTCAGCCTCGCGGTCGTGGTGGTGACCGGAGTGCTGGGCCGCTACATCTACGGGTTCGTCCCAAAAGATCCTCGAGGTCGACCCCTGGCACATGCTGCGCTCGTGAGCTTGAGCGAGCGGATGGCCAAGGATTTCGGCCGTCTCTACCGACGGCTGGATGTCACTTCGGAGGTAACCACGGTGCTCGCCCGAGAGTCCCAGGTGTCCGTTTCGCTTCCCGTGCTCCTGTGGCGACTCCTCTTTGTGTGGCCTTGGCGCCGGGTCGCTCTCTGGAGGCTTGTCCGGCGGGCGAGGCTCGAGCTGAAGGATCCTGCGAAGTATGCGGAGTTCAAAACCTACGCACAGGAAATGTTTCGGTTGCGGTACCAGATGGAGTATCTGGGGCGCCTGAAGGACCTGCTCGGCCTCTGGCGGGCGGGTCATGCCGTGCTGGCGTTTTTCATGCTGTTCCTGGTGATTGCTCACGTCATCATTGAGTTTTGGGTGGGATACCGGTGGATCTTCTGACCCTGTCGAAGCGACGTGGACGCGTCGTATCTCTGGTTGCTGCGCTGCTCCTGACCTGGCCCGTGGGGGAGGCCGGGGGGGACAAGGACGGATCGGCGGATCGGGCGGGACGACCGGCAGTGGCACAGGTCTTCTCTCCCGGCGCGCTCATCCAGGCGCACGCCCACCTGGACAGCCTGGGCAAGTGCAGCGCGTGTCATTCCGGCCGGAACCGAGTGGACCGGAACAAGTGCCTGGGATGTCACAAGCCGCTGCGCCGCCGTATCAGCATGCGCAAGGGGTACCACGGGCGCGCCGATGTGCGGAATCAGGCGTGTGAGAAGTGCCACAAGGACCACCAGGGACGGGAAGCGCCGCCCATCGATTGGCCAAACGGGGCTCGAGAGCGTTTCCCACACAGCCAGGCCGGCTGGTCGCTCAAGGGGAAGCACCGGACCCTGTCGTGCGAAAAGTGTCACGAATCCCGCAGGATAACGGATCAGGCCGTTCTGGGCTATCTGGAGGAACACCCGGAAACGGAGACGTTCCTCGGCCTCTCGACCCGCTGTGTCACCTGCCATTTCGACGAGCACCGGGGCACACTCGGAGACGGGTGTGATGCCTGTCACGATGAGGCGGCGTGGAAGCCTGCTCCAGGCTTCGATCATGCGCGTTCGTGGCGATTGGAAGGATCACACCAGCGTGTCACCTGCGTCAAGTGCCACCCCGACCAGGAAGATCCGGAATTCAACGCCACCGCATTCCCCACCCCCCGCGCCAGGGTGTATGCCCGGTTCAAGCCCGTGTCCCACGAATCCTGCACAGCATGCCATCGGGACCCGCACCGCAACCGCTTCGGCTCCGATTGCCTCGCCTGCCACAACCAGGAAACCTGGCGCGTGAAGCTCGGTCAGGAGCGCGTCGCGTTCCATCGACGAACCGCGTTCCCGCTCGAGGGGCGGCACCAGAGTGTGCCGTGCGAGCGGTGCCACCGGACCGGGCGGAACGGGAAGCGGCACTTCAAGCCCATCCCTCACGACACCTGCCAACGGTGCCATCCGAACGCGCATCCAGACATCCCGGACCCGGAGATGGAAACCCTCAAGTGTACCTCCTGCCATTCCTACGAGGGATACCTGCCGGTGAACTACGGGATCGAGCGCCACGCAACTACTCGGTTTCCCCTCGAGGACGCTCACCTGGCCACGCCGTGCGCCGAGTGCCATCTCAAGAAACTCGGCCAGCCGTTCCAGGCCGGGCCGGCGCGTCGCGCACCTTCCGGGAAGCTCTCGTCTCTCGTGCTCTCTCCCTGGAGGCTGCGGGCTCCAGGGAAGGACTTCTCCCGTTGCACCAGTTGCCACGAAACGCCGCACCGGGACCAGTTCCAGGACAAGAGGTGCCTGGATTGCCATGAGAAATCCACCTGGCGGCTCGCAGATACGTTCGACCATCGAACCCGCACCCGGTATCCTCTCGAGGGGCGACACCGCCAGGTCCCCTGTGCAAAATGCCACCTGGAGGAACAGGATGGGCAGGGGACCTTCGTCCGGTATCGTCCCCTGGACACCACCGATTGCAACGCCTGCCACCCGGACCGGCATGTGGGCCAGTTCACCCGGATCGAGCCCCGGTTGACGTGCAGCCTGTGCCACACGGTGGAGGGGTTCAAGGAGCGCCGCTTCCAGCATGACGACCCGGCGTACAGCGACTGGCCTCTGGAAGGCAAGCATGCGGAAACCCCTTGCTCCAGGTGTCATCCCCGCGTGTCACTGGATGGGAAGACCCTGGTCACCGTCTACCGGCCGACACCGAAGGCGTGTGCGTGGTGCCACGTGGACCAGCACGAAGGGGCCTACGTCGACGCAGGGGAGATCGTCCAGCGCGCGCGAGGGCCCGTTGCCCAACCACCGGCGACACCTCCCTGGGGGCTTCCCTCGGGCTGGCCCGCCCCCGGAACCCGCATGACCGACTGCTCGGTTTGCCACACCGCGGTGGACTGGCACCGGATGAGCTTCGACCACGCCCTTACCCGGTTTCCCCTCCGTGGACGCCACGTGCCACTCGGGTGCCGCGAATGCCACCAGAAGGACCAGCCCGCCGCCTTGCCCACCACCTGCGACGGTTGCCACGAAGACGTGCATCGAGGCACCCTCGGCACCGACTGCGCCTCGTGCCACGACGAAACCGATTTCGACAACATCGTCATGGCGCTGAGCCGGCATGCCCGCACAGGATTCCCCTTGACCGGAAAGCATGCCATGACTCCGTGTACCGAGTGTCATCAGGACGTGCGCGACCTGGGATTCGGTCGGACGCCCACCGCGTGCGTGGCGTGCCACAACGACGCACTGGCCCGGGCAAACGATTCCGTGGACCACACCGGGTTCGCCACCACCTGCGAAACCTGTCATACTCCCATCGCGTGGGAGGTCGCCGCGTTCATTCAGCACGACGCCTGCTTCCCCATTCGGCCCGGCACAGACCACGCCGGTATCGCATGCAACGATTGCCACGTGGGGACCATACCCCCCGCCACAGGCACGTGCGCTCAGTCCACCTTCTCCTGCACCTCGTGTCACGGCTGCGAAACCTCCAGGCACCAGAACGTGAACGGCTACGAGTGTGCAGACCGGAAGTGCTACCAATGTCATCCCGGAGGTTGAGCATGGAACTGGAACCTGGCTCCCCGAAATACGAACAGGAGGCCCCGACGTTCAGGCAGGCCAGGCCTGTCGGGCCGCTGGGCCGCTTGCTCCCGTTCGGACTCCTCCTCTCCTCTCTCGTGGCGGTCACCTGCTTCGGCCCTCAGCCCCCACCCCTCGTGAACCAGCCCATGACCTTTGCTCGACACACCAGCGAGGTGTTCCCCATCGTGCACGGCGTCGAGGAAAACCCCGAAGGGGATTGCAACGTGTGCCACGGGGGGTTCGAATCCTTCTCCGAATTCACGTGCCTGAATTGTCACGCGCACGAACAAACCGAAACTGACGCCGCGCACAAGTTGGTTCCAGACTACATCTACGAGTCGACCGCATGCTACGCATGCCACCCCCAGGGCACCGCCATGTCTCGGGACACCCACACCACCTCTTATTTCCCCATCAGCGGCGGTTCCCCGCACGACGAGGCCGAGTGCGAGGATTGCCACCAGGGGACCACCTACCAGGACTTCACCTGCTTGAGTTGCCATGAGCACGAACAAGGGAGCATGGACAGCGTCCACTCGGGCGTGACCGGCTATGCCTATGATTCCAACGCCTGTCTCTCATGCCATCCCGATGGAACCGGCGGGATCTCACGGGATGAGCACGACGCCTTCCCCATCGACGAAAAGAGTCCACACGCCGACGCAGGGTGCAGCGAGTGCCACACATCGGGTTCGTACAGCACCTTTTCCTGTATCGACTGCCACGAACACGACAGATCTCCGACCGACGCGGAGCATTCTCGAGTCACGGGGTATCGATACGATTCCGACGACTGTCTCGAGTGCCACCCGGACGGGGAGGTGGTCATCACGATGAACGAGCACAACGGCTACTTCCCGATCACTTCGGGGGACCACAGCCGGTACTCCTGCAACGAGTGTCACCTGGACAACACCGACTACACCTCGTTCATCTGTATCGAGTGCCATACCGGCCAGCATCTCTGTGCGAAAATGGACCCGGAGCACCAGGGTGAGGTTCGCAACTACGAATGCAAGAACTCGAAGTGCTACTCGTGCCACCCGAACGGGAGAGAGGAGGACGATGATTGATCAGAAGGTGAAAGCGCCGTGTGGTGGTTTCCGGCGGCCGCTGCTCGAGCGGGGCGCGTGCGGTTTCCGGGCCGCAGCCCTGGACCGGGTCGGGGGGGGCGGCTCCGGGAGGGCCGGGAGGGGGACCATTGCCGCTGTGCTTCTGATTCTTTCGTTCATCTGGCCCCGGGCGAGTGCGGAGGAGGACCAGGGCCGGGTGATCTACGTGGCCCGTGATCTGGTCTATCTGGATCGAGGGAGCTTGAACGGTCTGGCGCCGGGCCAGGTGATCTCCATTCGGAGACTGGGGGAGGAGATTACCCGGGTCGAGGTGATCCACACATCGGATCGGCGGGCGGTGGCGCGACCTCGAGGCGCAGACGTGCACATCCTGGACGGAGACGCCTTTCAGGTTCCCGGCCTGGCCGCGCGTGTGGAACCCGGGCCGGAGAAGACGGAACAGCCTGTGGTGGCGGTGCAAATTCCGGAGAAGGAATGGGGCGCCCGGTGGCGGGTCGCCCTGGCCGATGCGCCCCGCATGCTGGTGCCCTATCGCGAGGGATCCCGCGGATATGGTGGGTTCTCCGGTCGGGTGGCAACCCGGGCCACCGTTCGAGCGGCTCCGGGCGCGGCCTGGATGGGTCGGGAGGAGCAATCCCTGTTTGTGCGTGCGCGCGCCCGGGACCTGGGCTTCTCCGGGCTCGATCTCCGGATTCGGGGTAGGCTCGGGGTGCGGTATGACGGAAACACGGACCGCTACCTTCTCGGCGAGCGGGCCATCCCCCTGTTCCGGGAGGCTTCCTTCCGTTACGCACCTCCGGACAGGCACTTCGTGGCCACCCTGGGAAGGTTTCGGCCCATTGCGCGCAACGTGGGTATCGTCGATGGAGGCGAGGCCCTCTGGTCGATCCGCGGCGTGGATGTGGGGGTGTTCGCCGGTCTCCGGCCTTCCCCCGACAGCCTGACACCGCGGTCCGACGCCCCCGCTTTCGGCGTCGGAATCACCGCCCGACCGGTGAACCAGAGCACGACCTGGCGCCTTTCGCTCGGAGCGGCCAGCATGTTCTACCAGAACGGGGCGAGCCGCCAGTCGGTCTACTTCGACAACGTCGTCTCGGTTTCGGACCGGATGACCGTGGCCGAGAGTCTCACCATGGACTTTGTGCCGGGCAGCGCCGCCTGGGACGGCACTTCCGGCCTGGTCGTGGCCGACGGCGCCCTGTTTGCCAGCTACCGGACCGGGGACCGGAGTCGTTTTCGGGTGAATGCGCGGTACAATGGCCAGCCCCTCTACATGGAAGTGGCTTCCGCATTGCCTCCCGGGTGGGCCGAGCAATTGGCCGACCAGTCCATCGTTCGGGTCCACGGGGGATGGGAATACGGGGTTCGAACCGGCCGCATCCTGGAGCCCTACATCTACTTTTTCCAGGAGATTGGAACCGAGTACAACGAGTGGGTCGTGGCAGGTGGTGTGCGCTGCCATCGGGAAGGGAGCGGCCGGGTTGCCCTGGACGCCAGCCTGGACTACGGCGATGGCACCCGGCAGCAGGCCAGGATGGACCTGGGCGTCACGTCCCGGGTGGCACGCCGGATCTGGGTGACCACGGGCGTCCTGGACCAGTGGACCTTTGCCCACGACTCGGGCCTGCACACCTTTCAACACCTGGGTTATCTCCGGGCGTCCAGCTTGATGGCCGATGCGTTCCAGCTATGGTTGCAGGTCACAGGCGCCTTCGATCACGACCTCTATCTTCAGGCTCCAGGTGGTTGGTTCCAGGGAACAGCGGGGCTCTCCCTGTCCTGGTGAACTCCCGTGCCCCGCCGCCTCTCACCCCGCTGCCGGGTCTGGCGGGGAAGGCGGAGCGGCCGCATCCTCGAGCGGCTGTGCACCTGTTCGAGACCCGAAGATCCACTGGTGCACCGTCTCGGGAAACAGGCGCGCGGCACGCGACGCCAGGGTCATGGGCAAGGGGAACCGCACCACCGCCGGGCCACGCTCGAGCCGGGTAACCATGAACCGAGCCGCCCTGTCCGGTTCCCAGATGAAGGGCATGGGATGCTTGTTGGGCGCGGTCATGGGCGTCCGGATGAATCCCGGGGCCACTTCGGTGACCCGAACCCCGGTCTTCCTGAGATCGAGCCGAAGGGACTCGAGGAACACGGCCAGTGCGGCCTTGGAACTGCAATAGGCCGCGTGGCGCGGGAAGCCCCGAGCCGCAGCCAGGCTGGTGACACCCACCAGGTGTCCTCGATCCCGGGCCACCATGGCCGGCAGTACCGCGGTGAGCGTGGCCACCGCTCCCAGGTAGTTGACCCGGAGAATGCCCTCGATCGACTCGAACGTCATGCGCTTCCCGGAAACCTCGACCCCCACGCCCGCATTCGCGATGACGAGATCGAGTCCCCCCAGCCGCCGATCCACATCCTGAACTGCCGACACCGTGGCGGCCGTGTCGGACACGTCCAGTTGCAGCGCTTCGGCTTTCCCCCCGGACCGCGCCACCTCGGCCACCAGAGCCTCCAGTTCCTCCAGGCGGCGAGCCGCTCCCACAACATGCACCCCTCGACGGGCAAGTTCGACCGCCAGGGCACGGCCCAGTCCACTGGAAGCGCCGGTTATCAACGCTGTTTCGTATGCCACCGCTTGCTCCACCCATGTGTCGGTTTGCTTGACGGAACCATTCCTGCGATCCTATACTTGAGCCAGTGGTGGCTGTTTTCAAGCAGATTCCGGCGGCGAACGTGTGTCGGCGCGTCTTGTCGGAAGCGCGGAGGGACTATGCGTCGGGTGGTGTGGTTGGTGCTGGTGTGTTTCGTGGCAGGTTGGATGGCGGTGGCCGGGTGCACGGCAACTCCATCCGGGTTCGAGCAGGATCCCAACGCGGCCTCTGCAACGGGAACCGTGGGCACGTGCAACCCGCAGATCTCGGATCTGGAGTTCCTCAAGGGTGAATGGGAGGACATCGGCTACTACATTCGGGTGATGGTCGGGTACAAGACCCGGTGCTTCTCGGATATCGAAGACGGAGAGGTCTACATCAAGATCACCAACCTCGATGCCGCGAATCCCGAGTCTTCCCAGGCCAGCGCCGAGTATCGATTCGGCGTCGCCGAGAGCAAGTACGTGGACTACAACAGCGCGAGCAAAAAGCTTTGGGTGGATTTCCTCATTTCCGACGATTCGTTGACCACGACCTACCTCTTCTCGGTGAAGATCAAGGACAGTGACGGCTACTGGAGCAACGAACTCGAGGAGGAGGTCGTCTACGATGACATCGACAGCAGTGTCGACGGAGACGGATCCTCCTCGGCAACACCCACGCCACTGCCCTGACCGCACCGGGACCACCCCGCTCCCACCGCCGCAGGGGCTCGAGTCAACCATCGAACCACCCGGCGTTCCTGCCACGCGGCGCGCATGGGAACGGTGGCGCGGCGCCATCTTCTCGGACGCCCCTGACCGGTGGTATACAGATTGGACGACACGCCGGCACACCTCAGCCGTGTGCCCGGCCACAACCAGCTCGAGGCATTCATGACGAAGCGTGCAACCTGGTTCCTTCTCCTGGTCCTGGCGGTCCTGACCACCGGCGTGACCCCGGCTCCAAGCACTCCGCTCAAGCCCGCCGACTATCAACCTTACATCGCCTCCGTCGTCGCCGACTATCTCGTGCACTACCACTACCGCCGCGCTCCCCTGGACGACGAGATGTCCGAACACATCCTGACCGAGTACCTCGACTCGCTCGACTACAACCACCTCTTCTTCCTTCAATCTGACATCGAGTCCTTTCGTGCATTCCAGCACCGCCTCGACGATGACCTTCTCGAGGACCCTGCGGACCTTTCCCACGCATTCCTCATCTTCAACCGCTACCGCGAGCGGGTGGAGGAACGCATGGTGGCGGTCCAGGCCCTCCTGGACAAGGGCTTCGATTTCTCCATCGACGAGACCTATGACCTGGATCGCCACGAAAAAGGGTGGGCCGGAACACCGGAGGAGTTGAACGACATCTGGCGAAGGCGTCTCAAGGAGGATGTGATCCGGTTCCGCCTCCGGGGAAAGCCGGAACAAGACGCCATCGATTTGCTCAAGAAACGGTACGTCCGCCTCCTCCACACCGTGCGCCAGTTCGACGAAAGCGACGTCCTGGAAGAATTCCTTTCCAGCGCCGCTCGCTGCTTCGACCCTCATTCCGCTTACCTGCGCCCCATCACCCGGGAAAACTTCGACATCGAACTGGGCCAGTCCCTGGAAGGTATCGGGGCAAGCCTGCGGCGCGAGGCCGAGTACACCGTCGTGGTCGACCTGATCAAAGGCGGCCCGGCCGAACGAAGCGGTCAGTTGGCTCCCAGGGACAAGATCATCGCCGTGGCCCAGGGCGACGGGGAATTCGAGGACGTGGTGGACATGCGCCTCGACAACGTCGTCAAGAAAATCCGCGGCCCCAAGGGAACCGTGGTCCGCCTCACCATCATCCCCGCCGACGCCCGCGACCCCTCGGAAACCCGCGAGGTCCGACTGGTTCGCGACCGGATCGAGATCACCGCCAACGACCCCAAGGTCTCCGTCCATCCCGTGCAGACCGCCGACGGACGCACCTTGCAGATCGGCGTCATCGAAATCCCCTCGTTCGTTCTCGAAACCGACGCAAGAAATCGCGGCGACCCCAACTACAAGAGCACCACACGACAGGTCAAGCCATTGCTCGAAAACCTCAAACGACAGGGCGTCGACGGCCTGGTCCTCGACCTCAGAAAAAACGGCGGCGGCGCCCTCGACGAGGCCGTCGCCCTCACCGGCCTGTTCATCGACCGCGGTCCCATCGTCCAGATTCGCAGCTCCCACGGACAGGTCCAGGTGCAGGAGGACCGCGACGGGCGCATGGCATACGGCGGGCCCCTCATGGTCCTCACCAGCGTCCTCAGCGCCTCCGCTTCCGAGATCCTCGCAGGCGCCATCCAGGACTACGACCGGGGCCTGATCGTGGGGTCCACAACCCACGGAAAAGGCACCGTCCAGAACCTCATCTCCCTCGAAACACCACTCATGCTCCGCATGAGGCGCCCACCGCCGGACGACGTGGCTGGATCGCTCAAGATCACCACATTCAAGTTCTATCGGGTCTCCGGTAGTTCTACCCAGCACAAGGGAGTTCACCCGGATGTGACCCTCCCATCCCCTTATGACGCCTTGCCCGTGGGGGAAGACCAGCTCGAATACGCGCTCCCGTGGGATGAGATCGAACCGGTCACCCACCGCTCCTACGGGTTGCCCAGGGCCATCATTCCGGAACTCCAGGCCCGATCCCAGGCCCGGGTGGCCGCGAATCCCGAGTTCAAGTACCTCGAGGAGGACAACGCATACCTTCGGGAGTCCCAGGAGAAGACCGAGGTGAGCTTGAACTACGAGGTACGGTTGAAGGAGAAGGAAGCCCTGGATGCCCGGGAAGCTCAACGTGAGAAGGAGCGGAAGGCTCGTGCACACGTCGCCTCCGCGGATGCTGCAGCGGATGCCCGGCCCGGTTCGCCCGACTCGGAACAGGAAAAAAAGGAACACCCCGGGGCGTCGGACGCTGCCTCGGATGCTGCCTCGGACACGCGGAACGGCGGGGACGCGGAGGATGCGGAAGATCGTGCGGAGGAAAACGATTTCATCTTGGACGAGTCCCTGAACATCATGGCCGACTTCATCACGCTTCAGGGCGGGCGGACAGCCACCAGGTGAGAACGGGCGGGAGGTCGGTTACACACCGGCGGCCACGAAGGGAACATCCGAGTCCGCACGTTGACCGGCGGGCCGGGGCGCCGACGGCGTGGGGAGGGGCCGTCTCGATGGCGTATGATGGGGCAACCGGGCAATCCCCGGGTGTGGGTCGTCTTCTTCGATCCGCTGCGTCGACTGCTCCAGCGCCTGGCGGGGAGCCGGGACCACGCCTGGGCGGGCACGACCCGGGAATCCATTGAACACGAATGCCAGGTCCTCGCGGACCCGTGCCTCGCTGAGTCCAAACGCCTCGAGCGGAAGGACCGTGTGGGGGCGTTGATACGCCTTCTGTTCCACCGCCTGGGCTGTGATCGTGGCCTGGAGCGTCTCGGACGGCCTGTGTCCGATGAACTCGAACACCCGAGCCATGCCCGCCTGCAGGTTCGATGAGAGCATCTCGTACGGAAGCACCAGTGTGTTCCGCTCGTTCAGCACCCCGGTTTGGAACAGTTCCCGGCTGTATTCATACAGGTCCCGGTTGTATCGGTACCGTCGCTCGAAAAATCGTTCCATGACCTCGCGGGGCAGCCGGTTTTCCCCCCATTGAAACTTGAGCCCCGCCTGGACCAGCGACAGGTGAGACGGAATGGTTTCCAGGGGTGACCGGACCAGGTAGATGAACCGGGCGTCCGGAAAGGTCTCGAGCAAGGTTTTCACCCGGTGAACCGAAAAGTGAAGTTGCGCCACCACCCTCGAACGCCCGGTGACGAAAATTTGGCGTTGCAGACACTCCTTGAAAAAGGCCGCCGATGCCCGTCTCCGGGCCGCAGGTTGCGCGTCGTGGAGTCTCACCTCCGGGTGCTCGAACTCATCGAACGCCAGCGGTGTCCGGGTGAGCAGGAACTGGGTGTCCAGTCGGTGCAGGAACAGGAACTCCTCCTCTTCCACCTCGTCCAGGCCCACTTCGTGCCCTACTTCCGCCGGGACAAGCGTTCTTCGGCGCCGCCGCTGGAGCGACAGGAGCGGCCGAACCAGCCAGCGGGCCGTCAGGGCGGGGAAAAACAGCTCCCATGCTCGGTAGCAGGCGAACTCCCCACACTGGGTCAGCGTTCGGTGCAGCAAGGTGGTCCCACTCCGGGGGTGCCCGATAATGAACACCGGTTGCTTCACTTCCACCTTGCGGTACCCTGGGAAAAAGAGGCGGTCGAGCCAGAGGGTGATTTGCGTGAACAGAAAAAACGCCGGAACCAGGATCAACCAGCCCAGAAACGCCTTTCCTGACCCAAACGTCCGCCGACACGCGGACAGCAACCGGAGATAGACTGATAACATCTTGCGCTCCTCGTCGGCCCGGAACCCTCGCCCCCTCCGGCGAAAGGGGGGCACGCCTCGACCGCCCTCCCAGAACGCTCCAGCCCGGGCCACTGCCAGACCAACCCGTGTCCTCGGCAAGCACGGGTCGCTCATACCCTCGCACCCTTGCCCGACAATCGGCCCTTCCACGCTTTCCTTTAGAAATTTTCGACTGCACACCCACAACCGACCGGGTGGGCAAGACCACCAGCTCGAACCCTCCTCTCGACCCCGGAACTCCTCCGATTCCGGCCATTCCCCCCTCATTCCGAACGTCCATCCAGTATCCCCCGCGTTTCCCGGCGCGCCCGGTCACGACCGACGAGACGCAATTTCAAAATTATGGTATGATTGCAGTGGCATGGCATCGACCCGCGCGCCGGTGAAACCTGGCACCGCCAAGGTGTGGCGCGCGCGGCGCAGCGTCGGGTTGCGGATTTTGTGGAAGTGGAGGGAGCCATGTATGAGCTGGCCGGGCAGTCCGGAGCCAGCGACCTGCAGGATGGGGGAGCGACAGGGGACGCTGGGGAGGGGACGCGAGCGGGGGAGGCGAGGGTTCGCGTTTTGGAACGTCGGCTTGCGCGAGCCACTGTGCGCATCCACCATCTGAGGGAGCAGGTTCAGGATCTGAAGGACCTCAACGAGACCCTGGAGCAACATCTGAAGCAGGCGTCTTTTGGGGTGCGGCGCGCGCGTGCCGTTGCGAGGCGAGGGGGAAACGGAGCCGAGGACGGGCGTGGGGCCACGGCGCGCGTATCCGCGGCGGTGCTTTCGGAGTTGGTCACGTTGTTGCACATGGTGGCGCACGATGTGGCCGGGTTGAAGCAATCGAGGCCGGATGATGGTGGGGGCGAGTTGCCGCAGGTGGCGTCTCTGGAGCGGTTGGCTGCGCGGCTCATCGGTCGTGCCGCGGATCTTCGTGATCTGCTGAAGATCGAGACGGAGACGTTTCGTCCTGCGTTTTCCGCTGTGAACGTGAATCGGTTTGTGGAGCACGTGGCGGAACGGGTGGGGCCGCACCTGGAAGCGGAGCACATTGTGCTGGTCACGGAACTGGCGCCGGGGCTTCCGGAGACCTGGCTGGACCGGGAGCGGATGGAGACGGTGGTGCTTCATTTTCTCCTGAACGCCGCCAAGGTGACCTCGAGGTACGGCCGAATTCGGCTGACGACCGGGGGGAGCGATCGGGAAGTGGCGATTTCGGTGGAAGACGAAGGCCCCGGGTTGCCGCGGGAACGGGTGGAGGCCTTGATGCGGATGTTTTCCGGGGCGTCCGGGTCGGCGGCGCGCCGTGCGCGGTCGGGACTGGGATTGTTGCTTGCCCGTGCCATCGTGGATCTTCACGGGGGGCGTATCGAGGTTGCGAGTGAATTCGGCCGTGGCACGCGGTTCACGGTGAGGCTTCCGGCTGGTCGTGGTGCCTTGGACCAGGGGGCTCGGCGCGGTCTCACCGGGCGACCGACCGGTTTCGACGCATCGACGCGGACGTCCGAATTCAAGCTTGCCGACTTTTCCGGCATTCGAGGCATGGGGGGGAGTGCGGTGACCCAGGGCGCCTTGCCCTCGGTCCTGGTGGTGGACCCCTCCTCCTCGGCGCTCTACCTGGCCGTGTTGCACCTGCGGTCCCGGTGCAATGTCCTCACAGCCCGCGGAAGCGGCGAGGCGTTGCGCCTGCTCTCGGAACGCTCCGCGGACCTGGTGATCGCGGACCTGGGGCTCGAGGCCGACCAGGGGGGGCTGGCCCTGTGCCGGGCCATCAAGGAAGGACGGGGCGGTGGTCGGGTCCCGGTAATTCTTACCTCGGAGCAGGCGGACGCCGAAGTCATTCGCCGTGCCATCGAGGTCGGTGCAGACGGTTTTCTGGCCAAGCCGTTCGTGGCCGCTGAACTGCTCGAGTGTGTGTCCCGCTGGGTGCCCTCCTCCCGCACCAGGGCCGCCCAGGCCTCTCCGGACCCGGGAGGCCCGAAACATTCCTCTTGACGGCCGCTCCACGATATTGCAAGGTGCTTCCGTCCCGACGGCCGGCGGATTCCGGCCGTTTTCTTGAAAGGGGTGGCCTGCGCAGCCGCCCCTCATTGCGAAGCGAGCCTGCGGTCATGGAGTTGTCGGAACACGTCACGGTTCTCGAAAGTGGAGAGAAAACCTACTACATCGTGGGAACGGCCCACATCTCCAGGGAGAGTGTGGCCGAGGTCCGGGACGTGATCGAGCGCGTCCGGCCTGATACGGTGTGCGTGGAGTTGTGTGAGTCCCGGTATCAGGCCCTCGTCGACAAGGACCGATGGAAAAAGCTGGACATCTTCAAGATCATCAAGGAAGGCAAGACGTTGTTCCTGATGGCCAACCTGGCGTTGGGGGCCTATCAACGTCGCCTGGGCGCCAGATTGGGGGTCACGCCCGGGGCAGAACTGGTGGCTGCGATCGAGGCCGCCGACGAAATCGGAGCCGAACTTTGCCTGGCAGATCGGGACATTCGCGTCACACTCAAGCGGGCGTGGCGAAACGTCTCCTTCTGGAAGAAACTCTGGCTGCTTGGCACCATCCTGGAGTCGCTGGTCACCAACGAAGAGATCAAGGAGGAAGACCTCGAGGAAATGAAAAAAATGGCTAACCTCTCGGAAATTATGAGAGAATTCGCCGAGACGCTCCCAGAGGTCAAGATTCCGCTCATCGACGAACGCGATCGGTTCCTGGTGTCGAACATCCAGGAAGCCCCCGGCAAGACCGTGGTCGCCGTGGTCGGCGCCGGTCACGTTCCGGGTATCAAGGCCAACTTCGGACACTCCGTCGACAGGGAGGAACTCTCCCAGATCCCACCGCCCAGTCCCTGGGTCAAACCCCTCAAATGGATCATTCCCGCCATCGTGCTCGCCGCCTTCTTCTGGGGATACATCCAGAACGACTGGAGCGATTTCAAGCACATGGTCTACGCCTGGGTCCTCCCCAATTCCATCATGGCCGCACTTCTCACCGCCATCGCAGGCGGGAAACCCCTCACCGTCTTCTGCGCCTTCGTCGGCTCCCCCATCACCTCGCTCAATCCCCTCATCAATACCGGCATGGTGGCTGGATTGGTGGAAGCCTGGCGAAGAAAACCCACCGTGGAAGACGCAGAACGGATCAACGAGGATATCCACAGCCTCCGCGGATTCTATCGAAATGCGTTCACCCGCGTGCTCCTGGTCACGGTGGCGGCCACCCTGGGATCCGCCGTCGGCGCCTGGATCGGTGCTACCTGGGTCGTCACCTTGCTCGGCTAGACCACTCCACCCGGTTGCATTCCAGGAACCCCGCTCGCTTCGCGGGCACGGCATGAGGCTGCTCGAAGGAACTGCTCGAGGGCACTGCCCGAGAGGTCGGCGAAGGAAAGACGGTCGCCGGAACCAGACGAATCAGGCGGGAATCAGACGGGTCGGGACGCTCCCCCCGAAGGACACCACACGCGGAAACCCGA
>Ga0256914_1001366_pt1 | contig 22283 bp, 11 predicted proteins | sample HulkmetaG_FD_191571 | JGI IMG/M metagenome (GOLD analysis project Ga0256914, IMG submission 191571) | Hydrothermal chimney microbial communities from Main Endeavour vent field at the Juan de Fuca Ridge, Pacific Ocean - Hulk | ecosystem: Environmental > Aquatic > Marine > Hydrothermal vents ... | reverse complement strand
AACAAAACCTAAACCTAAACCTAAACCTAAACCTAAATCTAACGCTGAAGCCAACTTTCAAAAAAAAACATGCCAGTAATTTAAAAACACCATACGGGAAGACGTTTCAGAATATTTCCGGGTTCGTATTACGGACCCTGAGTCTTCTGTTGGTGCTGGTTATTGCATACTCCTTTGCCCCTCCGGCGGAGGAAGAGGGAAATATTTTTTACAGGTGTGAAACAATATCCAATCTATCGTTCTCAAAAGTAACCGACATTTTTCAGGATCATATCGGTTATGTGTGGGTTGGCACGAATTACGGGCTCAATCGTTATGACGGTTATGAAGTGATAAAATATTTCAGGGAAGCAAACGACTCTTCCTCCTTGCCATCCGACAAGATCAATGCCGTTTATGAAGATCAAATGAGACATATTTGGGTCTCAACTTCTAAAGGACTTGCGTTGTACGACCGGGTAAAAGATTGCTTTGTCCGATATGATGAGCTGACCGACCGGCAAAGTGTATATGGCATTTACGAAGAAAACGGAGAAGTATGGTTCTCCACGGGCAACAACAGATTTTTAGTTTACAACCTCGGAAATAATAAATTCCTATGGAAGGAAATACGCACCCCGGAAAAAGATCGAAAGATCACCGCCCTGAATATTCGACGTTTTGATCAAACGAGATTCCTGCTCAACAACAATGGTCAAGAGTTATTGCTGTACGATAAGAATACGGGGAATACACGTCTTTTTTACAAGGATCCAAACTCTCGTATTAGAAAAATAGAAGTACTCCAGGACAGGATCTATTGCCAAACTTCCAGAAAAGGGATTTTCGTCCTAAACAAGGAAGGAGATCTTATTCACAGAAAAAACCTGTCTCAAAAAAGCAGGGTGCTTTTTTTGGATCTGGAATACAACCCTCGGGAAAACAGCCTTTGGATCTCAACCGATGGTGATGGAGTATATGTGTTGGACACTGCCCTGCGGGTGATCAGACATCTCTCCTCAGGCCCGACCTATAACGAGATTCTACCGGAGAATTCCATCACCAGAATTTTTTTCGGTAGCGGCAACAGCATTTGGTTGGGGACAGTTCGTTCCGGACTTCTCATGATCAGCCCTTCCAAATTAGAACGTTTCTGGTATCAGAAAGGGAATGTCCTTGGATTGTCCAACAAAACTGTTTTGTGCTTTTTCGAAGACGAGGATCATCGTATCTGGATAGGAACAGATGGAGGGGGACTTGATCTTTTCAATAAAAACACATATTCTTTCAAAAATTACAAATACGAACGTTTTGAAAAGATCATTTCCATCACCGGTTTTGATCAAGATCATCTCTTGATCTCTTCATTCGCTCAAGGATTATGGTTCTTTGACAAACGTAACGGGAAGGTTTTTCCTGCCCATGTTCATCCCCTGTTCAAAGATCTTACCATACCGGACCTTTCCCATTTGTTTCAAGACAGTAAAGGGAATATATGGGTCGGTCTTGAACATTCATTGCTGGTCATCAATAAGAAAAGAACGAGAAGAAAAGAATATACGGACAAGGATCATCCGGAGCTGGAAGGGAAAAAAACCGTTTTCTTCATCGGTTATGAAGATCCTTTTAATACCATCTGGTTTGGATATTCAGATGGTTTGTACAGTTTTGACATGAAGCACGAACGTTTCACGTTCCATGGGAGCATTGGAGAAATCCGGTCTATCGCCAGCTATGACGAGCATACCCTGATCCTGGCCGTTATACCTGATGGGCTGGTTTACTTTGACAAAAACACGGGACATTTTAGGTCGTCCTCCCTCAAACGGGATCCCAAATACAAGCATGCGATCTTCTACAATGTGTTCGTTGACTCTTCAAAAAACATCTGGAGTGGTACCAGTCGAGGTTTGGTAAAGATCGTGCCGGAAGGAGATGTGGAAAAGATCTACGAATACCTGATGCCCAATATCAGTCCCAAATTCGGGATCCTGTACAGCAGTGATCATATGTTATATGTAGGACTTGGCAACGGCTTTGTACGTTTCAACCCCGAAAAGATGATCGACACCGACACCATCGTTCCCACTCCCGCTATCCTGAGAGTGGTCTATCAATATCTGAAAGGTAAAGAAACCGTCACAAAAGTGCTGGCCCGGGATGTTTTCCAGGGATACAGCCTTCGAGTCGACTTTCATCCGGCATCTTACAAGTTTTATTTCAACAATTTCTGCTTCAACAAAAAAGAGAACATTCAGTATCAATACAAACTCGATCCTTATGAGAATACCTGGAACACCACCTACACACCCGGAGTGGAATATCTTAATCTTCCTCCGGGGAATTATGTTTTCAGGGTCAAAGCGCTCGACAAGAACCATGTTCCCTCAAACGAGAACAAGATTTTCCTAACGGTCCTGCCTCCCTGGTGGAAAACTCCATGGTTTTTTGCACTGGTGTTCTTTATCACTATCTCCATCATGATAGGCATATGGCACATAACTCTGGCCCGTGCCAAGCTAAAAAACCAGCTGTTCCATGAACAAGAGATGAACCAAATGAAGTTAAGGTTCTTCACCAACATCACTCATGAGTTGAAGACCCTCCTGACTTTGATATATAGCCCCCTGAAGAAACTCGGATCCGGAGAACGGACATTGCAAGATTTCAACATGCAATTGCCATTCCTTTTCCGCAATGTTCAGAAGCTCAAGAATTTATTGGATCAGTTACTGGAATTCAGAAAAGCCGAGATGGAGGTGCTTAGTGTCCAGAAAGAGCGAAGGGAACTTATCAGGGATGTCAAAGAGATCATCGACCACTTTTTGTTCGAAGCCTCCCAGGAAAATAAAACCCTTCGTCTGGAGACCACATTGTCATCATTGGAGTGCTTCTATGACCCGGACAAACTTTCCAAGATTTTGTTCAATCTGATCTCAAACGCCATCAAGTTCACCCGTCCAGGCGGTATGATAACGGTCCGGGTCGACCTTATTAAAAAAGAGAATCTCATCAAGATAGAAGTGAAAGACAACGGAACAGGGATACCTCCTGAAAACTTGGAAAGAATCTTTGAAAAATATTTCAGTACGGACAACAATGTTTCCGGCAGCGGGATTGGCTTGTTCCTGATCAAAAAACTGGTAGAGATCCAAGAAGGAACGATTCAGGTAGAAAGCACATACGGCAAGGGATCCACTTTTACGGTCTTTCTACCTTATCACCCTGATATCGACTCCGGAAGAAAAGAGGAGGGAAACAAGAAACCAACAAAGAAAAACAAACTTCTCTCGGCTTTTGAATCACAGGAGATCAAAGAGGATCAAAAGAAAAACAATAGACAAAAAGAAAGATCCGTCTTGATCGTGGAGGATTATGTGGACCTGAGAATCTATCTGAGGGGTATCCTGGAAGAAGAATTCATCACTTATACGGCACGAGACGGTTTGGAAGGATATGAAAAAGCTTTGGAGATCATACCCGACATCATCATTTCGGACATCATGATGCCGGAAATGGACGGATACCTTTTCTGTGAAAAGGTAAAAAATGACCTGCGTATCAGTCATATTCCGATCATCCTACTAACGGCCAAAACAACGGTGGAAGACCAACAGGAAGGATATCGATCAGGAGCGGATGCCTATCTGACCAAACCTTTTGATGAAGAACTTCTTCTGTCCCAGATCGAGGCTTTGTTACGAAACAGGGAGCTACTCAAACAGCGTTTCAGTCACGACTTCGGTGTTACCGTGGAAGACCTGACCCACAGTCACACAGATGAGAAGTTCCTACATAAAGCCATCAGTATCATTGAAGGCAATATGGGAAACCTTCAACTGGATGTTGAAATGTTCGTAGAACACTTGGGCATGAACAGGACCATGGTGTACCGCAAGATCAAAGCCCTAACTGGGAAATCCCCTGTTGAGTTCATCCAGCATATCCGGCTTCAAAGAGCTGCCACCCTGATCGTAAAAACGAACAGATCGATCTCTGAGATCGGTTATATGTGTGGCTTCCCCAATCATTCCTATTTCAGTGCCGTATTCAAGAAACAATTCGGGATGTCTCCTTCCGAATATCGCCATCATCACACCGCCAACCCAAAAACCTGATCCTGACAGGAGACTTTTCTTCCAACATTTGATCTGTACGACTTTGCGAGCCTTCACGATCAGTCATTTTACCTATGATGCCTGAATGTTCCGTAATCATGGACAATCAGAACCTCTCGGTTGTATCCCTTCCCATGTAGTCCGTCTCTTTTCCTCTCCTACCCCCTTCCCCTTCCCCTTCCGTTGAGAGCCAAAAGATCTCTATAATCTTTTTTCCTGCTCTCGCTAATTTCTATTCCTTTTCCGGTAATTCAATGAACAGTTCCCAACAATCCATGATCAGTTTTCAACAACACCGTCATCCCACCGCATATATCAATATTCAAAAACATAAGAACAATATTCAACATACTTTTTTGATTCATTTATAATATGGCCATCTATCTTAGGGTCAGTGTAACCCTGAACCTTTAACCTTTAAACCTTTTTGAATATGAAACATTTTCGCAGAGTCCTTGGAATCTTTACTCTGGGAATTCTCTTTTTACTTCCTGCAAAGGCCCAGCAAAGAGAGATTTCCGGAAGAGTGAATTCTGAAGACGGGTATTTACCCGGCGTTTCAGTAGTAGTGAAAGGCACTACAATAGGAACCATCACGGATGCCGATGGCAAATATCATCTGAAGGTACCTGCCACGGCCGATACGCTTGTCTTTTCCTTTGTGGGCATGCAAACCGTGGAAGTTCCCATTGGGAACCGACAGACCATAGATGTTACCATGCAAAAGGAGGTAAAATCGATGGACGAGGTAGTGGTTGTCGGTTACGGGATACAAAAAAAGGTGAATGTCACAGGAGCCGTATCGGTAGCAAAAAAAGAAGATCTAGAGAACAGGCCGGTAACCAATACGCAGAGAGCTCTTCAGGGCCTGGTCCCCAACCTGCAACTTACCACAACCACCTACGGGGGTGAACCAGGAGCCGGAATGAACATGAACATCCGGGGACTTCTTTCACTGCAAGGAAGTTCTTCTCCTTACGTCCTTGTCGATGGCATACCTATGGATATGAACAATGTGGACCCTGATGATATCGAGTCCATTTCGGTTCTGAAGGATGCCGCCTCCTCTGCCATCTATGGTGCCCGTGCCGCCTATGGTGTTGTCCTGATCACCACCAAGAGCGGAAAGAATGAGCAAGGGAGAGCCAAGATCAGCTATAACGATAATTTTGCATTCTCGCAGCCCACCATCATTCCGGAGATCGCTGATCCCATGAGCTTCGCGCTTGCCATGAACGATGCTGCCAAGAACGCACATCAGAACCCCTATTACGATCAGGACGCCTTAAACCGCTTGCAACAAAACATCGAACACCCGGGAAGTGCCGTCACAATGTACCCCAAAGATGACCTCAAGTGGAACACAGGCGTGATGGGTCTGGGCTGTGCCGCCACTACCGACTGGAACGATGTTCTGTTCAAAGACTGGGGCTTCAGACAAAAACATAATCTTAGCATCTCAGGAGGAACCGAAAAAGCAAACTACTATTTCTCCACTGGGTACTATGATGAGTCTGGATTGATGAGGTATGGGAACGAATATTATGATCGTCTCAACTTGGATGCAAAACTGGAGGCACAGGCAACAAAATGGATGAAACTAGCTTACCTGGTAAAATATGCTACCAGTGAAAAGGATTTTCCCTGGGACTACCAGTGGGGTCATGGGCGTATCTTCGATGTGATCACCAAACTGAAACCCACCCTACCGTTGTACTATCCGAACCCGGACAACCTCCTGGAGTTTACGGATATTTTTGTGAGTCAGTCTCAGATCCCGCGATGGCAAGCACAGCGCGAGCACCGCAAGTACCACCAGCTGGTGATGTCACCCCGTATTATTATTGAGCCTTTGGAGAACTGGCAAATCAACATGGAACTGAATTACCGCCAAAACAACGACAAAGTGACCTACCTGGCCAAGCAATACTGGTGGCTGCGTCCCAATAAAGAAAAAGCATACGTTCCTCCTCGTCCGACCACCCGTTATGCTCCATCCCACAACAACAATTCGTATTTATCACCAAACATCTACAGCTCCTGGTTCCGGAATTTCGGGGATCACTTCTTCAAGATCATGATCGGCTATCAACAGGAACAGTACAAATATGACAACATCTCTGCCAACGCATATTATCTCCTCAGTGATGCGGTACCTTCCATCAGCACTTCAGTAGGAGACAAGAAAGTGGATGATGCTATGGGCCATTGGGCCACACAAAGCTATTTCGGACGGATCAACTACAACTTCAAGGAAAAATATATTCTTGAGATCAATTTCCGTGCTGATGGTTCTTCCAAGTTCGCTCCGGGAGACCGGTGGGGTTACTTCCCTTCCTTCTCAGGAGGTTATGTGATCTCCAAAGAAAGCTTTTTCCCGGTCAAAGATCTCGTCGACTTTCTCAAGTTGCGCATCTCTTACGGGAGTTTGGGGAACCAAAATGTGGCCAATTATCTTTACATCCCGACGATGGGAACACGGCTGAGCAATTTTCTCTTCAACGGAGAACAGTTATGGACCGTCACACCTCCCAACCTGACCAGTGTGAACCTGACATGGGAAAAAGTCAAAACCACGGACGTCGGTATGGATCTGAGGATGTTCAACAACAGATTGTCCACCACCTTCGATTGGTACCAAAGCTATACAACCGACCTTGTAGGGCCCGGAGAGGCGGTCCCCGCATTGTTAGGGACCTCCGTTCCTAAAAAGAATAACGGAGAAGTACGCATCCGCGGCTGGGAAATAGAGATCGCCTGGAACGACAAGATCGGCGATTTCAGCTATGGCATCAGAGGAGTTCTTTCCGACTACAACCGCGTGGTCACCAAATACAATAACCCCACAAAGATCCTATCCACCTATTATGTAGGAAAAGAACTAGGAGAGATCTGGGGTTTTGAAACCGCTGGACTTTTCCAGACCGAACAAGAAGTGCTGGATTGGGGCGTGGACCAGTCGTTCATTCGGGCAAAAAAGTACCTGCCAGGCGACCTGAAATATGTCGATCAGAATGACGACCAGAAGATCGATGTGGGAGACTACACTCTTGACAACCACGGAGATATGAAAGTGATCGGCAATTCAACACCCCGTTATCAGTATGGTGTGTCAGGAAACATCGGTTGGAAAGGAATCGACTTTTCATTCTTCATCCAGGGCATTGGGAAGCGAGACATGGACATCCGGTCAGGTACCATGAGAGGGCCAGCCCAAGGTAAATATCATGCCACGGTTTACAAGGAACACCTTGACTACTGGCGCGATGACTCCAGCCCGCTAGGAGCCAATCCGAACGCTTACTTCCCGCGTCCTTATTCTCAAAACCCGGGTGACAACAATAAAAACTGGCGTTTCCCAACCACTCACTTTATACAGAACGGTGCCTACATGAGACTCAAAAGCCTGCAACTGGGTTATACGTTACCTTCCAAATGGACCCGCAAAGCCGAGATCGACAAGTTCCGTGTCTACCTCTCGGGTGAAAACCTCTTGACCTTCACGAAACTGCTGTTCTACGATCCCGAAACCATCTATGGCAACTGGTGGGGGGCAGGAAAAGCCTATCCACTTTCCAAAGTGATCTCAGTAGGTGTAAATCTCAATTTCTAAAATCTTGTATCATGAAAAAGATCTTATATATTCTTGTTCTTTTCACGTCGATCCTTTTTTCCTGCGACAGTGATCTGCTGGATCTCTCTCCGCTGGATCAGATATCTGATCCGGAGTTCTGGAAGACCGACAATGATCTTCAACTGTATCTGAATGGGATGTACGACAACTTCTCCGGTTGGAGCCGAAGAGGTACCGGCTGGTCATGGATCCCCGACAACGGTACGGATATTGCCATCTACACCCACAAATCGGACCGTCTTGATGGTACCGTCAATGTTCCCTCTTCGGGAGGAGGCTGGTCATGGAGCAAAGTACGTAATGCCAACTATTTCCTGGAAAATGTACACCGTGCTAACGGCGATCTTGTGGATCACTATCGGGGAGAAGGATACTTTTTCAGGGCATGGTTCTATTTCGATCTTTTCACCCAGTTCGGTGACTTGCCCATCATCGACAAAAGCCTTACTGTCGAGGACGAAGACTATCTCTATTCAGCCCGTGCGCCGCGCAACGAAGTCGCCGATTTCATCCTCAATGATCTGGACAGCGCTATTTTTCTGATGAAGACAAAAGATGAACTTCCTCCAATGCGACTTAACAAGGACATCGCCCTGCTTTTCAAATCCCGTGTAGCACTGTACGAAGGAACATGGGAAAAATACCATGCAGGAACAGTGTTCGGGGCAAAAAATGCCAATCCTGAGAAATATCTGCAACAAGCTGCTGATGCAGCCAAGGAACTGATGGACGGCGGCCGGTACACTCTGTACACAGGTGACACCAGCAGGGCCTACTATGATCTGTTCAATCAGATTGATTATAGTGGCAATCCTGAGGTTCTTTTCTGGAAACAATACAACTATGTGGAATTGGGACGGAACTTTGGAAACGATGTATGGTTCTGGCCTAACCGGGCCGGGATCACACGCGAACAGGTACGCAGTTACCTTTGTGCCGATGGTTTGCCCATCTCCGTCAGTCCCCTTTACCAGGGTGATACCACCCTCAGTGTGGTAACCAAAGGACGTGATCCTCGCTGCATCCAGTCTGTCATGGTGCCGGGTGATGTATACATGATCAGCACCTCGGGCGACACCACCTTCTTCGCCAATCCCGACCTCACGGACAACAACTACTGCCCAACAGGTTACGAGTGGGAAAAATTCCGCCGTCCTTACATAGACCCGCGAGTAGGATCCTTCTCTTTTGATCAGGGGTTCATCATCTTCCGGTATGCCGAAGCATTGCTGAACTATGCAGAAGCCAAGGCGGAACTGGGTACACTCACCCAGGCTGATCTGGATATCAGCATCAACCTTCTACGTGACAGAGTAGGAATGCCTCATCTGATCCTGGGAGCCATCACACCCGACCCTAACTGGCCCAATTATGGCTACAACCTGCCCGACTACCTTTATGAAATACGCCGGGAACGGCAAGTGGAAATGTTGGGAGAAGGACGTAGGTTCGACGATCTGATGCGTTGGAGAGCCCATAATCTTATCATCGGACAACGCCCCCACGGAACCAAATACACCGACGATCTGAAAGCGATCAATGCCAACATGCCCGAAGATACGGAGGGTTACCTCGACCCCTATCAGGATGCATTGAGCGGTGTCAACGGCGGCTATGGTTTCGACCCCAACAGAGATTATTTGAAACCCATCCCCTCCAATGAGCTGACATTGAACGACAAACTTGTTCAAAACCCCGGTTGGGACAAGTAGGTTGGTTTTAGGTTAATTTAGGTTAAAAGAGTTCCGACAGCAATCTGTCGGAACTCTTTTTTCTTCTCTCTATATCGTCAAACATATGAATCTTCCCTCCGACAAAAGGATTCCCTGGAATTCTCCCTGAAAACAACACTTCGTACCTGCCCTTCTATTCATTACGCATAATTCTCCTTCTTTCTCGAGCCATGGAATACCCTTTGTTGCCGTTATCACAGTATATCTCTCCCTCTCAGAAGACAAAAGAGACCAACTTCGCCCTGTACCCGCAGAGCGAACATCCCGATCTTCTCCTTGTCTTTCTCCGAAACAGGAATTATCCCTGAAAATACACTCTCCGGATCTCCCCTTCCCTGACCGGTATTCGTTGCCCGTAAAACCTTTTTCCCTGCAAGGGCTGTCTCGTGCTCCCGAAAGAAGAAGATCTTTATACCTATGCCTTATTCTCACATAGCTTCGGGTCTTCCATGAAAACACAACTTGAAACCTTTCAAACTTTTCCTCACGGTTCTTTACGGACTGTCCCTACCCACCGCCTTCGCCCCACCGACTTCCGGGAAACTAAAAACTCTCATGACCAACCTGTTTGGCTGGGGATGGAGAGTCTGAAGGAGCTGAGATCTGCTGTGTCCACCAGGTATGACCACGGCACAGCCGGCATATACTCACGCGGTGACAGGACCACGAACACCGGTCTTATGCCGGGAAGTGCTCCCAGGCGTATAAGATCCTTCTGAACCTTTTACGGAACAGAATAGATTTCTGCATATGAAACAAACGCTCGAATCCGGCACTTAATACATACCACGATCAGGGAGAACCATACAAGATCTTTGCCCCGCCGGCCACGAACCCGCCTCCGTGCATGGTCACTTATACTTTCGAAGGCATCGACTGGAAAACAGCCGTCGATCCGGCGGTGAGATTCAACGGGAACATCATAAAAGTGGTGGTAACGAGTGAAAAATAGTTCCACCCGTTTTCCCTCTCCATCCAATCCGCGTAGTCCGTGCTAATCCGCGTAATCAGCGGTCACATGCTCTCGTGTTCGGTACGCCGGATGATCTCGTTCTGCAGGTCGGTGCCCAGGTCGTTGAAATAGTCGCTGTATCCCGCTACCCGTACGATCAGGTCCTGGTATTTCTCCGGATGTTTCTGGGCATCCCGCAGGGTGTCGGCACTGACGACATTGAACTGGATATGATGACCATCCATGCGGAAGTAGGAGCGGATCAGGGCGGTGAGTTTCTTCTTCGCCTCGGGGTCTTTGAAGAAGTCGGGCGAGAACTTCTGGTTGAGCAAGGTGCCGCCGGTGCGCAGGTGGTCGATCTTGGCCACCGACTTGATCACGGCCGTGGGGCCTTTCCTGTCGGCGCCCTACACGGGTGAGATCCCCTCGGAGAGAGGCTCGCCGGCCTTGCGGCCGTCGGGCATGGCGCCGATCACCGAGCCGAAATAGACGTGGCTGGTGGTGGGCAGCAGGTTGATGCGGAAGGTGCCGCCGCGGCTGGTGGGACGGCCGTCCACACGGGCGAAGAATATCTCAAACACCTCCCGTGCATGCCTGTCCGCATAGTCGTCATCGTTACCAAATTTGGGCGTCATATAGACCAGCCGGTGACGCAGCTCCTCATGGCCTTCAAAGTTCTGTTCCATCGCCTTCAGCATCCGGTCCATCGTCACGTCTTTCCTGTCAAAGACATGATACCTGAGCGAGGTGAGGTTGTCGGTGATGCTGCCCAGCCCCACACCCTGGATGTAGCTGGTATTGTACCGTGCGCCGCCGGCGTTGTAGTCGCGCCCGTTGGCGATGCAGTCGTCGATGAAGAGCGAGAGGAAAGGCGCCGGCAGGTACTGCGCGTTGATGCGCTCGATGATGTTGTTGCCCCGGATCTTGATGTCGAGGAAATAGTCCAGTTGTCTGTGATAGGCCTGCATCAGCTCACCGAACGAGCGGAAGGTGCGCGGGTCGCCGGTGGTCAGGCCGATCTTCCTGCCCGTGCGGGGGTCGACGCCGTTGTAGAGGGTGATCTCCAGCACCTTGTTGAGGTTGAAGTAGCCGGTGAGGATGTATGCCTCGGTGCCAAAGGCGCCCGACTCGACACATCCGCTGGCCCCGCCCCTGCGTGCATCGACGATGTTCTTGCCCTGTCGCACCAGCTCGGCGATGATGGCGTCGGTGTTGAACACCGACGGCTGGCCGAAGCCGGTCTTGATGATGTCGAGGGCCCGCAGGATGAACCTGTCGGGGTTCTTGCGGCTCACCTGGATCATCGACGAGGGCTGCAGGATACGCATCTCCTCGATGACGTCGAGGATGAGGTAGGTGAGCTCGTTGACGGCATCATCGCCTTCGGGGGTGACCCCACCCAGGTTGATCAGGGCAAAGTCGGTGTAGGTGTTGCTCTCCTGGGCCGTCACACCTATCTTGGGTGGCGAAGGATGGTTGTTGAACTTCACCCAGAAGGCCTGCAGCAGCTCGCGTGCCCGTTCCTCGGTGAGGGTGCCCTCTTCCAGTCCTTTCCGGTAGAAGGGCAGCAGGTGCTGGTCGAGGCGTCCGGGGTTGAAAGAGTCCCAGGGGTTGAGCTCGGACACCACGCCCAGGTGGACGAACCAGTAGTATTGCAGGGCCTCGTGGAAGGTGCGGGGAGCGCGGGCCGGCACCCGCCGGCATACGGCCTCCATCTCCTGCAGCTCGGCGCACCGCCGCGCATCTTTTTCCTCTTTGGCGCGCTCATGCAGCAGGGTGGCATAGCGCGCGGCAAAGCGCATCATCGCGCCGGCAGCCAGATGCATGGCCGTCAGCTCCTCCCGCTTGTCATACGCCTCGGGGTCGTTGTAAAAGTCGAGAGCCCTGATGTGGCGCCGTATCTCGCGCTGCAGGTCGAGCAGGCCCATGCGGTAGATCTTGTCACCCAGCACCGTATGTCCCGGCGCCCGCTGCTCCTGGAACTCGGTGAAGACGCCGGCGCGATAGGCCTCCAGCCACGGCCTGTCCATCGCCGCCATGATGCGGTCGCGGTTGGTGTTGCCCTTCCAGAAAGGGATGATCTCGTCACGATAGATGCGTCGCACCTCGTCGTCCACCCTGAACGACACCTTGGGCCGCGTGTCGAGGATCTCCAGGTCTTTCAGCGAGTGCAGCGTGATCTCGGGATAGGTGGGCGTGGCCTTGGGTGCCGGCCCGCGCTCCCCGACGATCAGCTCGCCCTCACCCAGCCACAGCACCTTGTGCCGCAGTAGATGATCGAACGCCAGGGCCCGCTGCACAGGCACCGACCGCCCCCGCGCCCGCCCGCTCCTGTAAAACTCCGTCACCAGCAACGCCCGCTCGGCAGAGATGCGGTTGACGGCATTCAGACTCTCTTCCCTCAATCTCTCTATACGTGGTGTCATATCTTTCAGTTTTACAAGACAAGACATGCCTTGTCTTTACATCCTCAAATAATTCATCCTCCCACCTTCACCTCAAACCCTTCTCTGACAAACCTCCCCTTTAACCGTTCCATTTCCTCTTCTGCGGGTTCCGGAACGCCGGCCATCCTGTATTCCATGCCGAACTTCTCGTATTTATGTGCTGCCAGAGCATGGTAAGGCAGCAGGTCGACCTCCTTCACCGCTCCGTCGAGTCCCCGGAGGAAACGGATCGTCCCGCGTATGTTCTCCTCATCATCGTTGATGCCCGGGATCACGGGAATACGGATGAAGAGCTCTTTCCCGGCAGCGGCCAGAAATGCCAGGTTTTCCAGGATCATCCTGTTGCTCACGCCGGTGTATCTCTGGTGCCGGGCCGGGTCCATCATCTTCACATCATAGAGGAACAGGTCGGTAAGGTGCATCACTTTCCGCAAGGCTTCCCGGGAAACATGTCCCGTGGTGTCGACGGCGGTATGGTAACCCTCGCGCTTGCAAGCCAGCAGAAGGTCCTCCAGAAAAGCGGCCTGCCGGAGCGGCTCGCCGCCGGAGAGCGTCACCCCGCCCCCCGACTCTTCCATGAAGGTCCGTTCCTTGTTGACCTCCTCCATCACCTCCTCCACACTCATCCATCTGCCCACCGTCTCCCGCACAGGATACTCTCTGCCCTCCATCCGGTGGACGGTCACCACCTCCTCCGGCTCTTTCCGGATGCCTTCCGGGTTGTGGCACCACCAGCAGGAGAGCGGACAGCCCTTCAGGAAGAGGGTCGTCCGTATACCGGGTCCATCATGAACCGCATATCGTTTGATATCGAAGATCAGACCTTTCACAGCAAAAAGGAACTGCAGGATGAAAAAAGAAGGAACAGGAAATGAAGAACGGGAAGAAGGCGTTCCTCACAAGGCATCAGAAGATCCAGCACTCAAAGAGATGGTGCACGAAAAGCTTCTTGTATTTTTTGATCACAGGCATGGAAGATGCTTGGTCTTTGCAAGACAAGATAAGAAAAGGCTTCGACATCTCCAAAAAGTCACGGCGCGGGGCGGTTCAGAGCCAGCTGACCTCTCCGCTGACATGGTCGTACATGGCCCCGGCGATGATGATCTCACCTTTTTCTTCCATTTCGCGCAGCACGGGGCTTTGTTCGCGTATGTCGCGCAGGGTCACTCTTACGTTCGTCAGAGCCACGGCATCCGCGAAAGCGGGGTCGCCGGGGTCTGTTCCTTCTTCGCGTGTAAGGGCCACGGCCAGCCTGAGGGGGCGCAGTGCTCCCGTGAGGTTGCCCAGCACCACTTCGCTCACGGCCCCCTTCACGGCACCGCAGGAGGTGTGCCCCATCACCACCACCACCTTAGATCCCGTGACGGCACAGGCATACTCCAGGCTGCCCAGGATATCCCTGTTCACGATGTTGCCCGCGATACGCACCACGAACAGCTCGCCGATGCCGGCGTCGAAGATCACCTCGGGGATCACGCGCGAGTCGATGCAGCTCAGCACCACCGCATAAGGGTACTGTCCCCCGGCCGTCAAAGCACGCGCCCGCGCATGCTCCTGTTCACGCTGCGTACCGTGCACATATCGCGCATTGCCTGCACGCAGCATCTCCAGCACCTCGCCGGGCAACAATGCCGCCAGTGCCTCCTTATCCTTCAATGGCATCCGCTTTCCCATCTTTCAGTATATGTTTGAACTTTTTCTGCAGATACGCTTCCACCTCTTCAGGTGTGTCAAAACATTCGTCGTAAGCCACCAGGTTGGGGATGATGCCGATCTTCTCGAACATATCGCGCACCTGGCCTTTGACGCCTGTGAGGATGACGGTGAGATCCCTCTTGCTCTCCAGTTCCATGATCGCCTCCTCCATGGCATAGAGGCCGCTCTGGTCGATGTAAGGTACTTTCTCCAGGCGGATAATCACCACTTCCGTATCGTCGGGGATGTGTTTCACCTGTTCCAGGAAAGCCTCGATGGCACCGAAGAAGAGGGGGCCGTTGATCTCCTTGACCCACACCTTCCTGCCCAGGCGGTCGGTCAGGCCCTTTTCATCCTTCCAGAAAGAGTCTTCCTTGAAGTCCTCCAGTGAACGTACGGAACTCCCGCCTTCCACCATGTCGGCAGCTTTTTTCATGAACACGAAGGCTGCCAGGATCATTCCTACACCCACGGCCACGAGCAGGTCGACGAAGACAGTAAGCAGCAGGACGATGAACATGATCACGGCATCGGAGCGCGGTATCGACCGCAGATGGCGCAGTCCCTTATAGTCGATGATCCCCAGGCCGACGGTCACGAGGATGCCTGCCAGCACGGCGTTGGGGATGTAACCCACGAGTGTTCCCAGGCCCAGGAGGATAGCTGCCAGCAGGAGGCCGGCCACCACGCCAGACAGGCGTGTTCTTCCTCCGGAGCGTATGTTGATGACCGTCCGCATGGTGGCACCGGCGCCGGGGAGGCCGCCGATAAGGCCGGCGGCCATGTTACCCACCCCCTGACCTATCAGCTCGCGGTTGCTGTCGTGTTTGGTCCGGGTGATGTTATCGGCCACCACCGACGTCAGGAGCGAGTCGATGGCCCCCAGCGCCGCCAGCGTGGCCGCATACTCGATGATACGCAGGATCGCCGATGGGTCGGTAAACACTCCCACAAAGTCGAGATGCACTTTCGGCAGGCCCGTCGGCACCGGCCCGGCCGAGTTGATCCGCAGCATCGCCCCCTCCGGCACCACCCAGTAGGCCACGAGCGAGACCACCAGCAGGGCTGCCAGTGTGGCGGGGAACTTCTTCGTGAGCCGCGGCATCAGGTAGATGAGGGCCACCGTCAGCAACGCCGCTCCCACCGACCAGACGTTCACCACCTCGGGGATGATATGGAGCTTGCTCAACGTGCCGAACGCCCCTCCCTCAGGACCGACACCCCCCACAAAAGGAAAGATCTGCGTGATCACGATGATCACCCCGATACCGCTCATGAACCCCGAGACCACCGGATAAGGAATGTACTTGATATACCTGCCCAGACGCAAGACCCCCAGCAATACCTGGATAACTCCTGTCATCACAAAGACAGCGATGATAAAAGGCATCCCCTTCTCCAGGCTGCCGTCCGTGCGGCTCAGCACCTCCGTGATCATGGCGGCCGAGACCACCGTCATGGGGGCGGTGGGACCGCTGATCTGGGTCTTCGTCCCGCCCAGCAGGGCGGCCAGGATGCCCAGCGCGATCGCACCATACAACCCTGCCACAGCCCCCAGGGCCGTCTGCTCTCCAAAAGCCAGCGCCAGCGGCAAGGCCACCACCCCAGCCGTGATGCCCCCGAAAAGATCACCACGCAGGCTCGAAAACACGGAACTCTTCTCTCCAGTCATAACCATCTGCTTTTTCCTTTCGTCAAAAATATACCAAAAGTTCCGCATTCCCGCAAAAAGGAACCTGAGCTTACTCCTGAAAGAAATCTCCCGACCCGGGGGAGAGGTATCTCAAAGGAAAAAGCGTGACAACAAAGCAAAAGGATACAGAAAATCTTTTTTATTTTTGAAAGGATGTTCTTCGCAATATCATACCGGAGTGACCGGCCAGGCCGGGGGATGGCTATTCTTTGGGCGGCGGCTTTTCTTTTTCTTGCCGCGCCGGTGACTGCCCAGGATGCCGGCAGCAGCAACTGGGACAACCAGATCTATCTGGGCAACAAGATCGCCGGGGGCAAGAACAAGTGGAAATTCTCGGGCGAGCTGCAGACGCGCCTGCGCAACAACATGCAGACCCTCGACAACTGGTATGTCGAAGGGGTCTCCAACTATCTGGCCACCGAATGGCTGGAGATCGTGCCCGACTTCCGTTTCACCATCAAACCCGACAAGCTGGAATGGCGTCCAGGCTTCGGTCTGCTGTACAAGAACCTCCGTCACAAGCTCCAGTTCATCAACCAGCTGAAGTGGCAGATCGACATCAGCAACCACGGGGCGGCCGACCAGGCCTTCCGTGAGGTGGTCTTCCTCAACTACAAGGTGAACGAAAAGATCATCCTTTCCTCGATTGCCGGTTTCATCTATCGCTGGCGTGAGAACTGGAACGGTTTCCAGTACATCCGTGTAGGCCCCGGCATCTCCTACATCTTCGACGAGAAGCACATCCTCAACTTCAGTTATTTCACGGGTGTGGAGAACGTTGAAGGCGACTGGAGCTGGGCGGGCATCCCCTCCATCCAGCTGCTCATCAACGTCAGCATGAAGTACCGTTACAAACCTGCTTATTACATCGAGTTCTGATCCTCGCCCTGCAGGTTCATTCTTTCAGATACTTTGTAAGGTCGATGTGCACGTACGGCTGCAGTGCCGCATCCTCTCTGCCGTTTGCGTAGGTCACCCACATCTCCAGCGTGGTGGCATCGTACACCACATCCATCAGATTGCCTCCATCATCGGCGACAAGTTTCGAGAGTTCGATCATCTTCGCTGCATCGAGCTTCCCGTGGTTCTCACGGATGTAAGCAGCCGCCCATTCATCCTCCATGGTGCGGTAGACCACCCCCTCGAAGAGATCGGGGGCCTCGGGATCCTCTGGATCCTGGTCGTACCAGTACCGCAGGGGAGGATCATCGGGGGCATCGACCGCCACCTTCATCCCCCGGCCCTGGCCGTTACCCTCCGCAAAATAGAGACAATAGCGCTTGATCAGCGGACCTTCCTGCAGGGTATTCAGCACATCTTCAAGCGAAGAGGCATCATACATCAGCGTACGGAACAAAAAGGAAAAATGGCGTCCCCTGGCACTGTAGGGATACTCCGACGAGGGGGAACGCCCTTTCTCACCCATTACGATATGCCGGGCATTGATGCCGGTATGGGAAGCAAGGTAGCCCGCAAAGGTCACGTTAACATGGGGGATGCCTTGGTCGGGAAGATAGACCACTACCAGCGGGTGGTCCTGCAGACCGGCATCCATGGTGAAATCGAGGTTACGCAGCTGATAGGTATGACCGTCGGCCGTAGCATTGCCCCAGGCCACCACACCGCTGCAGGCGTATGGGGAGACCACCGGCACCATGTGGACCATCCGGATATCATCCAGTGCCACCCCGCTCCCTTCGGCCAGTCCCTCCATCTCCTCCAGCACACGGGCATCGATGTAGGGAACATGGTCCATCCATGCCCCTTTCAGCAGCCAGTCGACATCGTAATCTTCATACTCCTCCCTCACCGCACCCAGAAAATCACCCAGGCACTCCTGAATATCGCCTGCCAGCATTGTACCCAACTGCTTTCCCATCTCGTAAGGGGTGCCCTTCACCACTGCCACCACCACACGATCGTTGCCCGCACCCACCGTATCGAGATAGGGAGCTGTCCGGGGAGTCGTTCCCTCATCCCGTTCACAGGAAAGAACAAGGGAGAAAAGAAACAACGCGAAGAAAAAAGGGACGATACCTGCTTTTTGCATGAGCACCTGGCATTAGTTCTTGATGATGATCTTCCGCATGCTTCTCCCCTTTTGTGACAGCTCCAGGAGATATGCTCCCGCAGGCAAGGGGGGGAGCACGATCATCCTGTCGATGGCGGCACCGGAGGGAAGAACATACTGTTTCAGCAATGATCCGTAAAGGCTGTAGAGGCTCAGGACAGCCGGTCCATCACCGGTCAATGTGGCCTGCAGCCTGAAGGATCCCCCGGAAGGGTTGGGGCTGACGGAGAAGAGGCCCGGCAGATGAGGTGTCCGTAAGGCTGTCGCCACCGACGAAACAGGCCACCTTGCACTCTCACAACCATACTGCATCACACCGGTATATCCTTCCCAGCGGGCATCGTCCGACATGTTCACGATGTAGGCCGTATAACTGTTGTTCTGGGAAAGGTTCACCAGCTCGGGACCGCTGCCTTCGGCAGGAAGATAATACACCAGTCCTTCTTCGTCGCCTTTGGAGCGCATATCCATATGAAGACGGATCTCGTCGCCGGTGAGAGCTCTCTCCCAAAAACGCACCGAGGTGAAGGCCATCTCAGGATTGTGGTCGGGGTCGCCCATCGTCAGCGGCATGGGAGAGTTGGTGGTCATCTCCGGCAGGGTGCCGGTAAAGGTAAGCGACAGGGGCTTCCCGTCCATGTAAACCTGCATACGCTCCTCATTGTCCTGGCCCGCTCCGTTGAACACGAACGCCAGATGATGCCATTCGTCGACCGGCACGGTACCCGCCTGGGTGAGGCCGTAACTGTTCACAGCACGGGACACGGCAAAACGAAAACGACCGTTGTACAGTTCGATGGTTATCCGGTTGCTGTTGGTAAGTGTCTTGCTCAGCAAACGGTCGTTGTCCCGGTAATTGTGTATCAGGAACCATCCTTCAAAGGTGAAGGCCGGCGCATCGTTGAGGAAGTCGCTCTGCCGCAGTCGCACGTAAGTATCTCCGCCAATGTGCACCGCGCCTTTCTTGCTCACGAGGTTAAGTCCGGAAATGCTGTAATCGGCCGTCGTGGTCCCTTCGGCGGGGACAAAGGTGTCGCCCCGCGCCACCAGCTCTCCCTGAGCATCGTACCACAGCCACGTGTCGGCCTGGCCTGTCGCCAACCAGCTGTTGCCGGCAGTATCCACCTCAGGAGGTTCGTCCGTACTACGGAAGAGCACCTCGCTGCGTACCTCGTGCACCTCGCCCAGATAATCCACATAACACTTCCAGATGCCGGATGTTCTCACCACCAGCGAGGCTCCGCTGGTATGGTCGGCATCGTTCCAGTAGTAAGAGGTCGCCGGCACATGCACATCCAGCACCACACTGTCGCCTTTGCAGGCAATGATCCTGTCGGGCAACAGCCCGTCGGGGAAAACCAGCATCCGCGGATGATAACCGAGGCGGGCAAAACGGTCATAAAGAGGATAGAGACGTTCCAGGAAGCCCTGGTAATCATTCGAAAGGGCTGTCCACCCTATCTCGGCCAGCGCCGTGAGACGCGGCAGAAGCATGTATTCGGCATGATCTTTTTCGGCTATGAACTCCGTCCACAGGCAGCCGTGCGGCCCGAGGATATGTTCCTGCTGCTCGACGGTGAGGCCCGAAGGCATCGGATCGTAGAAATAGACCTGTTGCAAGGTGATGGGCACCTTCCCTTGTCCCAGAGGCTCTTCGGGAAGGTCGGTATTGGGTTTGTTCAGGTAAAGGTAATCATTGGGTGAGAGAATGGCATCGTGGCCGGCACGTGCAGCTGCCACCGCCGCCCCTTCGCCCAGCCATGACATCACCGTGGCGTTCTCCGGCACCCCTCCCCAGGTGATCTCGCTCCAGCCGATCCATTTCTTTCCTTTTCCTTCCAGATAACGTCCAACACGTTCCATGAACCACCGCTGCAGCTCGGTCTCATTGCTCAGCCCCTCGGCTGCGATGCGTGCCTGACAGTCACGGCACTGTGCCCAGCGTGTCTTGACGGCCTCGTCCCCTCCCAGGTGGACATACGGCCCCGGAAAGAGCTCCGTCACCTCGTCCAGCACATCCTCAATGAAATCGAACGTGGCTTCCTTGCCTGCACAGAAGATATCGGCCGTCACACCGGGACCGCATCGCACCGAGAAAGGTCCGCCGTAATCGGAGGTATCGGTGGTACAGGAGAGTTCAGGATAGGCGGCCAGCACCTCCACGGTATGCCCCGGCATCTCGATCTCCGGGATGATCATGATATGCAGGCTGTCGGCATAGCGTATGATCTCCCGGACCTGCTCCTGAGTGTAATATCCCCCGTAGCGCACGCCGTTGCATGTACGCCAGGCGGCGATGCTCTGCAGTTTGGGACGGCTCTTGATCTCGAGACGCCAGCCCTGGTCATCGGTAAGATGCCAGTGAAAACGGTTGAGCTTGAACATCGCCATGATGTCCAGGTACTCTTTGATGAACGGCACACCGAAGAAATGACGTGACACATCCAGATGCATCCCCCGCCACGAGTAACGGGGACGGTCGGTGATCCGCACGTAGGGGATGTCCCACCGCATGCCGGCCACGCTGCTGTCCTCCACGGCCGCCGGCAGCAGCTGACGCAGGGTCTGGAAACCATAGAACAAGCCGGCATCCGTGTTGGCCTCCAGCCGCACACCGTCGTCGTCCACCGTCAGACGGTATCCTTCCTCACCCAGCGAATCTTCATAAGAGGTAAGTCTCACAAAAGCAAGATCCTCCTTCCCGGCCGTACCGTTGACCACCGGCAGGGGATAGCTTGTCGCGCGGCGCAGGAAGGCGGCGGCTTTCTCCCCTTCGGCACGGGAGCTGTCGTCCACCACGATGCGGGTGGCCTCCGTGAGTACGAAACGACGGGAAGTATCGATCTGCATGCTGACAGGAAGAGGGATCACAGCCGCACGGTTCACCGGCTGCCGGGGTATGCTCAGCTCCACCTGCCTCGATCCGGGTGGTGCCGTCACCGCCGGCACCACCGTTTCGTCGTCCACCACCACACGTTCCAGCGTAGCGTCTATGAGGCTGCCGGGTGTTGCCGCAGCAGACACATCCATCATCAGCCAGAAGTAGTTGTGACCAGGAAGAAGGGTCGCGGATCCCGTAAAAACGATCTCTCCCTCTTTTCCCGTCACTTTGCCGGCGAAAACTTCGCCCTCACCGGGAAGGGGCTGGCTCCCGGAGTTGACCATCCACAGACTGTCCACCGCCGTTACGGTGGTGGACCCCGCCAATGTCACCGTGAACGAGGTCACCTGCAAACGCTGCGTATATCCCGTGGTGTTCAGGTCGATACACAGAAGATCCTCTCCCCTGCTGCCGGGCCTGACAAAGTACTCGTTGCGGTTCTCCACCGCCACCTGTGCCAGCTCCATTCTTTCCAGGGTGGTGGTAAAATCAGGATTGTCGTTCTCCACATAGACGGGACCATGTAGTTCCCCGGCCACCGCCGCGGGGGAAAGGTCGATGGCCGGATCTTCCCGGTCGTCGAAATAATAGTAACCGATCAGTCCTTCCGATGTAGGGTCCACTGACCTGTTCCAGTATGTGGCGATCTCTTCGGCAGTACGTGCGACCTTCCACAACCGCACCTCATCGACCGTGGCAAAAGGGGTCTCGGCCGCCATGCCCAGCGAATACTCCGGCATCGGCGCCACATGGGCCATCTCATCCTTCTTTTCGCCGTTCACATAAAGACGGGTCACCGTACCGTCGCACACCAACGCCACATGAACCCACGTGTTCAGCGGCAATACATAATTGAACGCCCAGTCGGCCACCCATTTGCGCGTAAGCCCGATCCGCTGGCCATTGTTCCATGACTCCAGCATGATCTTCGAAACACTGCCGTTCATCAACGTGGAATAATCTCTGGAGGCATACCGGTTCACCCACATCTCCACTGTCCAGGGAGGATCAGGGCGGTCACGCTCCATCTGCACATATTGCCCATTCTCAGTGAACTTCAGGGCATAATTGTCACCCTCG
>Ga0256914_1001365_pt1 | contig 22318 bp, 19 predicted proteins | sample HulkmetaG_FD_191571 | JGI IMG/M metagenome (GOLD analysis project Ga0256914, IMG submission 191571) | Hydrothermal chimney microbial communities from Main Endeavour vent field at the Juan de Fuca Ridge, Pacific Ocean - Hulk | ecosystem: Environmental > Aquatic > Marine > Hydrothermal vents ... | reverse complement strand
GTTATGTCACGCCCGCGGGGCATGAAGCCCAGGTCTATGCTGAGCCGCGTGACGACGCACGTGTGATCGCCGCGCTGCCTGCCGAGGCCTATGTGCCGGTGGTGGGCCAAGGCCCTGACGGTTGGCTCCAAGTGCTCTTCGGCCCCGAGGACGTGGCCGTGCCAGCCTGGATGCGGTTGGACGATGTGTGCCTGTTGGGCTATGGCGCGTGCGACGCGTTGCCCTCGGCGGAGCCATGAGGTCGGCTACGCGGCCGTGGCCGTTGACGGCGGGCCGGCCAGCGCGGCGTAGTCGCGCCGCGGCGGACGCGGTTCCACCAACCCCGAAGCGACCCAGGCCAGGCGCAGCAGGGTGGCCTCGTCCCAATAGCGGCCGATGGCTTGCATGGCCAGGGGCCGACCGTCGGGCGTGTAGCCCACGGGGAAGGTGATGGCCGGGTGGCCGCTCAGGTTGAACACCGATACAAAGCGCATAATGGCGGCCATTTGGCCCAAATCAGAGACCTCTTCTTCCGCGGGCGGAATGGGCGGCGCGGCGATGCCCGTGGCCGGTGTGAGCAGCACATCCACCTGCTCGAACGCGGCTTGCAGCGTGCGCACCCAGCGGGCCCGCCAGCGTTGCGCGTGCAGCAGGTCGGCCGCGCGGAAGTAGCGGGCCAGCGCGGTGGTGTTGCGCACCTCCCAGCCCAGCGCGGCGCGCGGCAGGCTGCCCAAGGTCGTGGCCAGTTCGGTGCCGGTGACCACCAGGTGGGCGACGAAGGCCGCGGCGACATCGGGCAGCACCACCTCGCGCACTTGCGCGCCCGCGCGCGCGAAGGCCTGCACCATGGCCTCGTTGGCCGTCACCACTTCCGCGGCCGCGTGGCGGAACCAGGGCCAATATACGCCCAGGGTGAGGTCGCTGAGGTCGGCTTGCCAGGCCGGGGGCTGCAGCCCAGGTTGGCCTTGGGTGGCCGGATCCGCCGGGTCGGGACCCGCGACCGCGGCCAAAAGCAGCGCGGCATCGCCGGGTTGGGCGGCCAAGGGGCCCAAATGGGCGACCGACCAATCTAAGGGCTCCGCGCTGTGACGGCTCACCCGGCCGAATGTGGGCTTGAGCCCCACGCCGCCGCTGAAGGCGGCCGGCACGCGAATGGACCCGCCCGCGTCGCCGCCTATGGCAGCGGGCACCAAGCCGGCCACCACCGCCACCGCGGAGCCGCTGGAACTCCCGCCGGGGTAGTGGGCCGGCGCGTAGGGGTTGCGGGCGGTGCCGTAGTGCACATTGTGGCCGGTGACGCCGATGCCGCCCTCGTGCATGTTGGTCTTGCCCACAATCAGCGCGCCCAGCGCGCGCAGCCGGGCGACCACGGTGGCGTCGTGCTCAGCCACGCGATCTTCGCGCGCCCGAATGCCCCAGGTGGTGGCATAGCCTTGCACCGCGGTTTCATCTTTGATGGCAATGGGCACGCCGTCGAACACGCTCAGCGGCCGGCCCGCGCGCCAGCGCTGGGCCGAGGCTTCGGCCTGGGCCCGCAGGTCGTCGGCCCGCACCGCGGTGAACGCGCGCAGCGCGGGGGCCTCTTGCTCCGACGCGGCCCAGGCCCGCAAGAACGCGTCGGCCGCGGCGATGGGGTCCCACACCCCGGCTTGATACGCGCGGTGAAACGCCAAGATGCGGCTGGGCACACCCGCGGCTTCCAGGCTTTGGGCCCAGGTGGCCACCAAGTCGGCTTGCGGGGGGAAGGGCTCCGCGCGGGCCGGGGGCGTGGGTTGGAACAAGGGCGCATCATCGACCGCCGCGGCCCGAAAGCGGGGTACCTCCATCAGACGGAAGGTGTGCGCGGCCAAGGGCGCGCCCAGGGGCGACTCCAGGGCCAGCACGAGGGCTTGAAGGCTCGCGCCGCGCAGTACGGGCGCGTGCAGGTCAGACAAGGCGTAGGTCATGAGGGATCCTCCTGTTGTTTGGCCGCCTCCCACAGCGCGTCCATCTCTTCGAGGGTGAGGTGTTGGATCTCGCGGCCTTGGGCCAAGGCTTGGCGTTCGACCTCACGGAAGCGCTGCATGAAGCGCGCGGTGGCCTCGCGGAGCGCGGTCTCCGCGTCGAGCCCCAGGTGACGGGCCAAGTTGACCACCGCGAAGAGCAAGTCGCCCAGTTCCGCGGCTTGGGCTTGAGGGTCGGCCGCGGCCCGCAGTTCCTCCAGTTCTTCTTTGACCTTGGCCCACACGCCGTCGACCGAGGGCCAATCGAAGCCCACTTTGGCGGCCTTGCGGCCCACGGCTTGGGCCTTGGCCAACGCGGGCAATGCCGCAGGGATGCCGTCGAGCACGCTGGCTGGCGCCGCGGTTTGCGCTTGTTTTTCGCGGCGCTTGATGGCCTCCCAGTTGCGCACGACTTCATCCGCGCTGTCGACCTGCACGTCGCCGAACACATGGGGATGCCGGCGCACGATTTTGTCGTGCACGGTCTGCAGGACTTGGGGCATGGTGAATTCGCCCTCTTCCACCGCGATTTCGGTGTGCAGCACGATTTGCAGCAGCAGGTCGCCCAGTTCTTCGCGCAGGGCTTGGGGGTCGCGCCGGTCCAGCGCATCCAGCACCTCATAGGTCTCTTCGAGCAAATACGGCCGCAGAGAGGCGTGGGTCTGTTTGCGATCCCAAGGGCAGCCGTCAGGCGCGCGCAGCCGAGCGATGAGATGCTCGAAATCTTCGAACGCGGTGCCCGGCCCCAAGGGGGGCACATAGAGCGCGGTCAACAGGCCGATATCGGGGTCGCGGTCGATTTGATACAAGGGCATGGCGCGCACGGCTTGGTCGGGCAAGCCGGCCCGGTGTACCAAGGTGACGGGGTGCTCGTCGGGGTAATGGTGCATGAGGGTGAGTTTGACATGGGAGGCCAGATGGCGGTCGTACAATTGCGCCACTACCGCGGGCGCGCTGGGCGGGAAGGGGGGCGTCAGCCGGCGGCCCAGTTCCAGCGCGTCCACCAGCGCGGTATGGGGGAAGGGGTCGCGGCCCAGCGCGGTCCAGACGGGCTCGAGAAAACTCAGGCCCTCCACCACCCGCACAGGCAGGCCCTGCTCGCGAGCCCGGCGCAAGATGGTTACGCCTGTGGTCTCGGCAACCAGCGGGTGGCCCGGCACCGCGTAGACCACCCCTTGTGGCCGCTGCCCCAAGCGGAGCACTTCCCCCACAATGGCCTCGTAGACCTGCTCAAAGGTGTCGGCTTGCTCATAAAGATGGTCAAAGGCGTGCACCCGCAGCCCTGGCGGAAAGCCTTCCACCGTGGGGTGTTGCCGGGTGCGCAAGTAGACTTCTTCGCTCTCGCGCAGCACTTGCCACGCGGCGCGGGTGAGCAGTGCAGGGTCACCAGGGCCTAAGCCGAGCAAGACAATGCCGGGCATGATGCACCTCGGGATGCGTTGCATGCAGGCCCGCGCGGCCGCGCGGGCAGGCCACGCTGCGGGCCTATACGTTGGCCGGAGGAAGGCGGTTCTACGCGCAATTCTACCACCCACGAGCGCGGGGTTTGGGGTATAATGCAAGTATGAGCACCAAACCCCCGTCTTCCCCTTTGCCGACGGAGGCTGAAGCGCCGGCTGCCGCGCCGGCCTCACGTGGCGCGTCCCTGCGTTGGGGGCTGCTGGTCGCGGCGTTGGTGGTGCTGTTGTTGGGCTGTGCCGCGAGCACATATTTCTTGCTGCAGCCCGAGACGCCCACCGCGCGCATTCGTGACATTGTCATCATCTTCTTGGCTGTGGAAGGGTTGCTCATCGGGCTGGCGCTGACCGTGCTGCTGGTGCAGTTGGCCGTGCTCATCAACTTGTTGCAGCATGAGGTGCGGCCGATCTTGGAATCGACCCAAGAGACGGTGCACACCCTGCGCGGCACCGCGGAATTCTTGAGCCGGCACGCGGCCGCGCCGGTCATCAAAGCCAATCAGATGGTGGCCATGGCGCGCAGCGTGATGGCGTTGTTCCGCCGCCGGCCGCGCGCCTAACCCCCGCTGGGGGTCCATCTCGCAAGAGGAGAGCGAACCATGAGCGAGCGCAATGATTTCGGAGCCTTTCTGGCTGGTTTCATCGTGGGTGGTGCTGTGGGCGCGGTGTTGGCCCTGTTGTACGCGCCGCAGCCTGGCGAGGAGACCCGCACGGTGCTGAAGGAAAAGGGCATCGAACTCAAAGAGCGGGCGGCTACGGTGTCGGAAACCACGGTGAGCCGCTTGCAAGAGCGGGTCAAAGAGTTGACCGCCCAGGTGGACGAACTGACCAAGACGCTGCAAGAGCGGGCCGCGGAGTTCAAAGAGAAAGGCGCGCAAGTGGTGGGCGAAGCCGCCAAGCGCATCCCGCGCAAGGGCGCCGGCGCCGAGAACGAGCCCGCGGCCGAGGCTGAGGCCTGAACGCCAACCCAGATGCAACGGCGGGGGCAGCCTCGCCGTTGTTGTTTTAAGCGCGGGGAGATAGAAGTTGGAGGTTAGAGGTTAGAAGTTAGCGGGGAGCAGGGAGGGGAAAAGAGGTGGGGCCTCCAGCGCAAGGAGCCAGGCGATGGGCACGTTGTTCGTGGTGGCGACCCCCATCGGCAATTTAGAAGATATCACGCTGCGGGCCCTGCGGGTGTTGCGCGAGGTCGATCTCATCGCCGCGGAGGACACCCGTCGTACGGCCGGGCTGCTGCGTCATTACGACATTCCCCTGGCGCGGGGGCGCTTGGTGCGCTATGACGAACACACCCACGCGCGGCAAGCCCCGCGGCTGCTGCGCGCGCTGGGCCAAGGCCAAAGCGTGGCGTTGGTCTCTGACGCGGGCACGCCAGTGCTCAACGACCCTGGCCTGGCGCTGGTGCAGGCCGCGTGGGAGGCTGGGCACCGGGTCGTGCCTGTCCCTGGCCCAAGTGCGGCCCTGGCCGCGTTGAGCGCGGCCGGTCTGCCCGCGGTGCCGTTCGCGTATCTGGGCTACCCCCCGCGCAAAGCCGCGGAACGCCGGCGCTGGCTCGCGGCCGTGGCCGATTGGCCCGTGACCTTGGTGTTGCTCGAAGCGCCCCATCGCTTGGACGCGACGTTGCGCGCCATGGCCGAGGTGTTGGGCCCCGACCGCGCGGTGGCCTTGGCGCGCGAACTGACCAAAGCCCACGAAGAGATCTGGCGGGGTACCTTGGCCCAAGCCGTCCAGGCTTGGGCCGCGCGCGAACCTCGCGGCGAGTTCACGTTGGTCGTTGGCCCGCCGAAGCCCCGTCCTGCCGAGGCGTGGAACGACGAGCGCCTGGCCCAGGCCATTGCCGAGGGGCTGGCCGCGGGCGAGCGTCCCAGCGCGTTGGCCCGCCGCTTGGCTCGAGCGAGTGGCCGGCCCCGCCATGAACTCTACCGGCGCATTGTGGCCCGCGCGGAGGGTGACGAGTGAGGGCCGCGCCTTGGGCGCCGGGGGAACGGCTTCGCGCGCGGCCTTGGCATTTGTGCTGGGCCGCGCTGGCTTTTTTGACCGTGTGGCGCACAGCCGCCCGGCGGGTTCCTGACAACGATCCCGATGTGTGGGGTCGGGCGGTGGTTTGCTATCCTGCGGTGGGGTTGCTGCTGGGCGCGGTGCAAGCCGCGGCTTGGTGGGGCTTGGAGCAGGCCCGCGTGCCTTGGCCGCAGGTCTTCGTGGTCGCGTTGGGGGTGGTGCTCACCGGCGCGCTGCACATGGACGGGGTGATGGACGCCGCGGACGGCTTGTTCGGCGGCACGACGCCCGCGGAGCGGCTGCGCATCATGCGCGACGAGCGGGTAGGCGCGTTTGGCGTGCTGGCCGGTGTGTTCGCGGTGCTGTTCAAAGTGGCATTACTCACCCCGCGCGGGGTCTGGCTGGCGCCCATGCTGGGCCGTTGGGCCGCGGCCTGGGCCGTGGTGCGCTATCCCTACGCGCGTGCGCAAGGGTTGGGCCGCGGGCTGAAGGACGCCGCGCAGACGCGGCACCTGCTCGGAGCCAGCGCGAGCGTCGCGCTCGTCCTCGCGGCTTGGGGGCATCCCAGCGGATGGTGGGCTTGGGGCGGGGTGATGCTGGGCACCGTGGGCTTCGCCCGCTGGGTGCAGCGTCGTGTGCCGGGCTTCACCGGCGACCTCTACGGCGCGCTGGTGGAAACCGCGGAGATGCTCGCGCTGGCCGTGGTGGCCGTCGGGGGGTGAGGCCCGCGGCCGCGCGCCGCGAATCGCGGCGCGGCGCTTGACAAAGGCCCATCTTCTCAGTAGAATTGAGGCTGCCAGTAAGGTAGTGCCGAGGTAGCTCAGGAGGTAGAGCAGCGGACTGAAAATCCGCGTGTCGCCAGTTCGACTCTGGCCCTCGGCACTGGGTTGCCCTCCTCCCACGGCTGAGGGCCGGGACAATCCACAAGCGGGCGTAGTTCAGTTGGTAGAACGCCTCCTTGCCAAGGAGAAGGTCGCCGGTTCGAGTCCGGTCGCCCGCTCTGGAGGGCAAAGGGCCGAGGGTCGGGTTTGCCCTCGGCCTTTCGTTCTCACCAGGCGACGTAGCCAAGTGGTAAGGCAGGGGCCTGCAAAGCCCTGATTCGCGGGTTCGAATCCCGCCGTCGCCTTTGGCCCCCGCGCGCGCGGGGGCTTTGCGCGTTCGTGGTACAATGGCCCTCGGTCCGCCCCCGCACGCGGGCCCAAAACTCCTTTCCCCCAGAGGCCAAACATGGTGGATCCGCGGCAAATGCCCCTCGACGAACAACTGGATTTGCTCTTCCAGGGTACTGAGTATGGCGACCCCGAGTTGGAACGGGCGATGCGCCGGGAACTGCGGGAGCGCTTGGAAGAATCGCAGCGTACCGGCCGCCCCTTGCGGGTGTATTTGGGGGTCGACCCGCGCACTTCGGACTTGCACTTGGGCCATACGGTGCCCATGCGCAAGTTGCGCCAGTTCCAAGACCTGGGCCACACGGCCATCTTCCTCATCGGTTCGTTCACCAGTTTGGTGGGTGACCCCAGCGACAAGGATAAGGCCCGCGCGTTGATGTCCTTCGAAGAGGTGATGGCCAACGCGAAAACCTATACGGATCAGGCCTTCAAAATTTTGGACCCTGAGCGCACGGTCATTCGTTACAACCACGAGTGGCTGGGTCAACTCAAGTTCGGCGATTTGATCCACCTCGCGTCGCATTTCACCGTGCAGCAATTTTTGGCGCGCGACAACTTCCGCAAGCGGTATGACAAAGGCGACCCGATCCACTTGCACGAGTTCTTCTACCCCTTGATGCAGGGCTACGATGCAGTGGCCCTGGAAGCCGATGTGCAAATCGGTGGTACGGACCAAACCTTCAACATCATTGTGGCGGGGCGCAAACTGCAAGAAGCCTTTGGGCAACGGCCGCAGGTGGGCATTTTCTTGCCCTTGCTGCCCGGCACCGACGGCAAGATGAAGATGAGCAAGTCCTTGGGCAATCACATCCCCTTGACCGCGACGCCCGAGGACATGTATGGCAAGATCATGAGCGTGCCCGACGAGGCTATGCCCCTCTACATGCGGTTGCTCACCCGCTGGGGCCCGCGGGAGATCGCCGCGCTGGAAGCCGACCTGCAGGCTGGGCGGTTGCACCCGCGCGACCTCAAGATGCGCATCGCGCGCGAAGTCGTGGCGATCTTCCACGGCGCGGAGGCCGCGGCTCGCGCGGAGGCCCACTTCGTGCGCGTGTTCCAGCAGCGCGATGTGCCCGAAGACATGCCCGAGTATGTGCTGCAACCCGGCCAAACCGTGCTGGATGTGTTGGTGCGCGCGGGCCTGGTGAGCAGCCGCAACGAAGGCCGACGCCTGGTCAACCAGCGCAGCGTCCGGCTGAACGGGCAAGTGCTCACCGACGCGCTGGCGCCCTTCCCGGGGCCGGGGGTGTTGCGGGTGGGCAAGCGGCGTTTTGTGCGGGTGGTGGAGGCCTGAGGCCATGCACTGGGCCGTTGCGCTTTCCCTGCTGCGGCGCGTGAATTGCCCGGCCATGGCCTGTATGCGGACCCAAGGCCGGATGTGGACGCGCGTTTAATGGCGCTTCCGGGGCGGCGTAGTGACCTGCGCCGCCCCGTTGCTTTTCGCACGCAATTCTTTTTTGCCAAGGAGGCCATATGAGTCACGCGAACCCCTCTCCCCATTGGCATTTGGGCACGTGGGCCCTGCACGGCGGCGACGATCCGGGCTTGCACCCTTATCACGCGCATCTGCCCGTGATCTTCCCGACCAGCACGTACGCCTTCCCCGATGTGGCCACTGGCGCGGCCATCTTCGGAGGCGAACAGCCGGGGTATGTGTATGGCCGGGTCGCACACCCCAACGCGGACCATTTGGCCCGCAAGATCGCGCTGCTCGAGGCTTACGACTTCTTGCGCCAAGGCACACCGCCCGAAGAGGCGGCCGCGGGGCTGGTGTTTGCCTCGGGCATGGCGGCCATCACAGCCGCGCTGTTGGCGCGGGCCCGCCGCGGTTCGGTCATCTTGGCGCAGAAAGTGGTCTATGGCACCACCTTCGTGTTCCTGCATCAAGTCGCGCCCACCCTGGGTATCCAGGTGGTGTTCGTGGATGGCAACGACCCCGCGGCTTGGGAGAAAGCCTTCCGGGAGCATGTCAAGGTGGCTTGGGCCTATATCGAAACGCCGGCCAACCCTACTCTGGACATCACCGACATTCGCACGGTGGTGGACCTGGCCCATCGGGCCGGCGCGTGGGTCATCATCGACAACACCTTTGCCACCCCCTATTGCCAACGCCCGCTGAGTTTGGGGGTGGATGTGGTGGTGCACAGCACGACCAAATACATCTCGGGCCACGGCCAGGCCATTGGCGGCGCGGTGGTCAGCCGCGATGTAGACTTCATCCGCGGGCCGGTCAAGGACATGCTCAAGACGTTCGGCGGCATGATGGGGCCCTTCGAGGCTTGGATGACCATGATGGGCCTCAAGACCTTCGAGATTCGAATGCAGCGCCATTGCGAAAGCGCAGCCCGCATCGCCCGCTTTTTGGCCCAGCATCCCAAAGTGGCGCGCGTGTTCTACCCCGGCTTGCCCGAGTTCCCCGGTTACGAAGTGGCTCGCAAGCAAATGCACTGCTTCGGCGGCATGATTTCTTTTGAACTGCAGGGCGGCTACGAGGCCGGCGTGCGCCTCATGGAAAGCGTCACTTTGCCCGCGTTGGCCGTGAGCCTGGGCAAAGTCGACAGCCTCATCGAACACCCCGCGAGCATGACCCACGCCAAAGTGCCCCCTGAAGAGCGCCAACGCATGGGCATTACCGATGGCTTGGTGCGGTTCTCGGTGGGCATCGAGCCGGTGGAAGACCTGCTGGCCGACCTGGAGCAGGCCCTGGCGCAAATCTAAGCCCGCCGCGACCGCGCTTTGTGCGCCGTGGGCAAGGGTTGGCACCTGGGGGATAGGCTCCGCCGCGGCCGTGACGCGCAACCGGGCCGAGGGTCGTCCCTCGGCCCGGCCTACGGAGGGTGTGCCTTGCCCGTATTTTACATGCCAGACAAGTAGGTGATGCCCACGGTGCCAGGGCCGACGTGAACACCGACCACCGGGCTCACAGGCGTGATGTAGGCCTCGACCGGCGAGATCTTGGCCTTGAGCATGTCCATTAGCCGCTGGGCCTCTTCTTCCGCGTCCGCATGCAGCACGGCCACCCGGATGGGTTCTCGTCCGCCCATGCGCTCAATGGCCAGGTCTACCAGCCGCTTGAGGGCCTTCTTGCGCGAGCGGACCTTTTCCACGGGTTCGACCCGGCCGTTCTGCACTTCCAAGATCGGCTTGATGTTGAGCATCGACCCAAACAGCCGCGCCGCGCCGCCGATGCGCCCCCCGCGATGGAGATACTCCAACGTCTCCACCAGCAGCAGCACGCCCGCGCGGTCGCGCGCCTGCTCGGCGACGGCCTTGGCTTGCATCAGGTCGGCCCCATCGGCCACCGCACGCGCCGCGGCCAACACCTGGAAGCCCAACGACATGGCCACTTGCAGCGAGTCCACGATTTCCACCCGCGCCTCAGGGACCATTTCCTTGGCCTGTTCGGCCGAGGCAATGGTGCCCGAGAGTTTCGACGAGATCAGCACCGCCAAGATGTCGTGGCCTTGCTCGTGCAAGCGGCGATACACCTCGGCAAACGCACCGGCCGACGGTTGTGATGTGGTGGGAATTTCTTTGGAAGTCCGCAAGCGGCGGTAGAACTCTTCGGGCGTGATGTCGATGCCGTCCAGAAAGGTCTCGGTGCCCCAAATGACCTGCAAGGGTACCACAGTGATGTTGTATTGCTGCACCAAATGTTCCGGGATGGTTGCAGTGCTGTCGGTAACCACAGCCACGGGTTTGCTCATAGGGTCCGGCTCCTCGAGAAGGGATGGCAGGCGAACAGGTCACAAAAAGAAAACCCCGGCCTGGGGAGGAAGTCGCGCCTTTGGAGCGCGGGCCTGGGCCTTTCGAGGTTTGTCGCCGCGGCCAAGGTGCGTTTGGCCATTGGCCTTATGGTAAAATGCAACCGCCCGCGCGGGGCGTCCATCCTTACGCCGAGCACCGTCTCATGCAACGCACCGAATTCTCCCCCCCTCACGAGTATCGCACGGATCGCCGCTCGCCTGCCCGCTGGATCGCTTCGCACGCGCGACGGCACTGGCCGCTCATCGGGCTCATGCTGTTGGGCGCGCTGGGCAACGCGCTCAGCATGGGCTACGTGCCGCGGTTAGTGGGCCGCGCGTTCGACGCGCTGTTGGCCTCGCGGCATGACCCCGAGGCCGCATTGCGGGTATTGCTGACCTACGCGCTGGCCGTCGCGGGCGTGTATTTGGTGCGGGGGGCGCTGATGTCCACCCGCAACTTGAGCGCGGAGACGCTGGCGCAGCGGGTCGAGCGCGATGTGCGCGACGAGTTCTACGCCGCGCTGCTGGGCAAGAGCATGGCGTTTCACGACCAGATCGCGGTGGGCGAACTCATGGCCCGGGCCACGACCGACGTGCGCGAGATCAACCTCATGTTCAGCCCGGGCCTGTCCTTGGTGGTGGGCTCGGGCGCGTTTCTGCTCGCGCCGCTAATCTACGCCCCCCGCTATCACCCCGCGTTGCTGATCACCCCCATCCTCTTCGTCGCGGGATACTTCGTCCTCCTGTTCCAAATGCTGTATGAACTGCTGCCCGTCAGCCTGCAGGTGCGGCGGCTGTTTGGGGTGCTGAGTGCCCGGCTCAATGAAGTGCTGGACGGCATGGAAACGGTCAAGGTGCTGGCCCAAGAGCCGCGCGAGGCCTCGCGCTTGGTCGCCCTGGCTCGGCGCTATCGCGATCAAATGATTCGCCAGATACGCATCGAGGCGCGCTTTCTGCCTTTGATGTGGTTGGGCCTGGCCATGGGCGCGGGCACGCTGCACGCGTTGGCCTTGTTCATGCAGGGGGACCTCTCGTTGGGCGATGTGGTGGGGTATGTCTCTTTGCTGCAACTCTTCCGTTTCCCCGCGTTTGTGTCGCAGTTCGCGTATTCTCAGGTCGCGCTGGGCCTGGCCAGCGCGGCACGGCTGCTGCAATACTTGAACCGCGAAAACCCGCTGGATCAGAACCTGGGTGGCTACGCGGCCCCCATGCGCGGGGATGTGGAATTCGAGCACGTTTTCTTCGCGTACGAGGGCACCGAAGACGTGCTGCACGACATTTCGTTTCGCGTCGCCGCGGGGACGCGCGTGGCTGTGGTCGGCCCCACGGGCGCGGGCAAAAGCACCCTGGTCAAACTCATTGCCCGCATTTACGATGTGCGCCACGGCGCGGTGCTGGTCGACGATGTGGATGTGCGAGATTGGGATTTAGGCGCGCTGCGTTCGCAGATCGCGATGATCGAGCAAGACGTGTTCTTGTTTTCCAAGAGCCTGGCCGAGAACATCGCGTTTGGGCGGCCCAATGCCAGCCGGGAGGACATCGAACGGGCGGCCAAATTGGCGCAAATTCACGATACCATCGTGCAGTTCCCGCAGGGCTATGACACGGTCGTGGGCGAGCGCGGTTTGACCCTGTCGGGCGGGCAGCGGCAACGCATCGCTTTGGCGCGGGCCTTTTTGGCGGACCCGCGCATTTTGATCTTGGACGATGCCACCAGCGCTATCGACAGCGAAACCGAAGACCGCATCCAGCGGGCCATCTTTTCGGTGGCCCGCGGCCGCACCACGTTCATCATCACCCATCGCCTATCGCAAATTCGCTGGGCCGATTGGATTTTGGTGCTGGACCGCGGGCGCTTGGTGGCCCAGGGCCGACATGAAGACCTGTTGGCCTCGTGCGAGGTGTATCGGCGTTTGTTCGTCGAGCCGGCGCGCACGTCGCGGGCCTCTTGAACCCCGGCCAGCGGACCGCGCTACGCGTCGTCTTCGTGGGGTTCGTGGAACCCAGGCGCATCCTCGAGTTCGCCATCCACTTGGAACACGTGATAGGGCATCCACGCGATGCCGAACATCTCCACATCCACCTCGCGCTTGTAGGGCCGGATGAGCACTTCGTCCACTTCCTCCAGCCGCGCGGCCCATTTTTCCCGCACTTCTTCCATGGCCTCGTCCATTTCCTCTTCCAAAGCCTCGATTTGGGCTTTGTATTCGGCAATGGCCTGCCGCGACTCTTCGATGTCGGCTTGAGCCTGCTTGGCCAGACGACGCTTGGTCAGCGAGGTGGTCAAGCGCCGGCGGCGGCCCAAGAACAAGCCCAGGATGTTCTCCGCGTGGGTGGCCCATTCCTCTTGCTTGCGCTGTTCGTATTCGGCCAAATCTTGGGCCAATTCCCGTTCTTCGCGGGCGAGTTTCTCCCGCAGGCGCTCCAGTTTGCGGCGGTATTTTTGCCGCACTTTGGCCAAGTCCTTTTCCAAGCCCTGCCGTGCGGCCTCGCGCAACAAGCGCTTGAACCGGCTTTCGCTCACTTGGGGCCCCGCATAGACCTTGAGCCCCTTGTGCATCCGCACGAGCACTTTGGTCGTGCGCACCACAAAGGTTTGGAAGTCGCGGCGCAAGCGCTTGATCTCGGTGGCCCGGTTCCAGGGCGGCTCGAGGGGCAAAAAGTGCGCGTCGGGCACGGGCTCGGGATCGAAGAAGTCGGGTTCTCGCGGGGTGGCTTGCCACGCGTCCCAGTCGACCCGGCGGCTGGGCTCTTCGACCAACGCGGCCCAGGTCGTTTCCCAATCCAAGTCATATTTGGCGCGCACTACGGTGACGCGCGCTTGGGCCCACAGCGCGGGACGATAGACTACGCCCAAGTAGTCGCCCTCCAAGCCGGCCTGCCGTGCGGCCCGATGGGGCGGCACTTCCACCGGCCAGAAGTATTCGTCGCCGGGCACGCGCGGCCGGGTTTGGGTGCCCGGCAAGGCCGTCGCGGCCCCCGCGGAGGTGGGGGGTGACGCCTCGGGGGCCGCGGCCGCGCGCGCGGGCCGCGGCGGAGCCGGTTCCCCAGGCCGCGAGGCAGGGGTTGCCACGGCTTCGGTGACGCCCAGCAGCCGGTTGAGCGTGGGAATTTGCGCGCGAGTCAAAGGGCCGGGCAGGTAGTTCATGGCCCAGCGGGTGTGATAGACCAGGGGCTGGCTTTCGTGCACGTTGTGCAGCAAGAAAACGCGCTTGCGCAGCCGCGAGATAAGGTCGTCGTACGCGCGGCGGTCCATGCCGGGCGCGGCGCCCTCCAGACCGTCGAGCAGGCGTTGTTTGTCGCGGTCGGTTTGCAAGCGGCCAATGAACCACGTGCCCGCGTTGCTCAGGGCCTTGTAGTCGATGTCGACCGGGTTTTGAGTGACCAGCACCAGGCCGACCCCGAACGCGCGGGCCTGCTTGAGCATCCGCAGCAGGGGCGGTTTGGAAGGGGGCTGGGCCGTGGGCGGCAGATAGCCGTAAATCTCGTCGAAATAAAGAATGGCGCGCAGCACATCGCTGCCAGGTTGGGTACGCATCCAGGTTTCGACCGCGGCAAAGAGCAGGGTCACGAAGAACATGCGCTCCCGGTCGCTGAGGTGGGCCAGGTAGAACACACTGTGGCGGGGCCGGCCCTCGGGCGTCCAGAGCAGGCTGGGCACATCCAGGGGCACGCCTTGCAGCCAGGGCTGGAAGGTGGGCGCGGCCAAGATGTTGTTCAAGCGCATGGCCAGCGCGACGCGCTCCTTGGCGGGGAAGAATGTTTCGAGGTCAAACACGCCCAATTTGTCAAAGGGCGGGTTTTGCACTTGCAAGATGAGTTCTGCCAATGTGAGGTCGCGGCCTTGGGACCACGCGTGGCGGAAGATGTTGGCCAGCAGGATGTGCTCGCGCGATTGCAGCGGATCGACCTCGTCCAGACCCACCAGGCCCAAGAGCGCGGTCACGGTGCCGTTGATGCGCTCGAGGATGAGTTCCTGGTGGCCTTGCCAGGGGATGGAGGGCGCAGCCAGGGAGGCCAAGATCGAGATGGGCACACCCGCGTCGGAGCCAGGGGTGAAGATGGTGAACGCCACCGACTCGGCCAATTGGCGAATGCGCTCGGGACCGATGCCCCACGAGGCGAGCCCTTTTCGCCATAGGTTGGCGAGTTCGGCCGCCTTTTCTTCGATTGTCTTGCCTTCGCGGCGCGCCTCGTCGGGCGACACCCATGGCGCAAAATCTTCGGGGCGCAGTTCCGGGAAGTGCAGCCCCACATTGGTCAGGTCGCCCTTGGGGTCGATGAGCAGCGCGGGGATGCGGGTGAGCGCGGCCTCTTCCAGCAGGGTGATGGCCAAACCGGTCTTGCCCGAGCCCGTCATGCCCACGATGAACGCGTGGGTGGTCAGGTCGTCGGGATCGTAGAACACGGCCTCGTCAAGCAGACGTCCCGCGTGCAAATCATAACGCTTGCCCAGGAACCATTGGCTCATGATGCGCTCCCTCCCAGATGGAATGATGAGGACACGCTTCGCTCAGGCCGTGGCCGAGGTTCGGGAGACCCAGGCCAGGCCCACGAGCACCAGCGCGGAACCGACCAATGTCAGGGCCGAGGGCACTTCCCCCAGAAAGATCAGGGCCAGCAATGTGGAGCCGATGGGCTCGCCTAACAGGTGCAGCGAGACCACCGACGCGGGAAGATGCCGTAAGGCCCAATTGAATGAGGAATGGCCCACCAATTGGGGCACCACCGCCAAAGCCAGGAACCAGCCGTAAGTCACGGGCGAATAGCCCGTCCAAGGCAGGCCTTGCCAGGTGACCACCGCGGCCAGCACCACCGCGGCCATGCCATACGTCAGCAGCACATACAGCGGGAAGGAGGTGTGCTCGCGCAGGTGGCGCCCGATGCTCAGGTAGGCTGCGGCGGCCCAAGCGCCCATGAGGGCCAGCAAATCGCCGAGCAGCGCGCGGCCTTGCCAAGTGCCCAGGTCGTGGCACACGAGGCCGTTTTGCCAGCGACAGCCATCGCCCAAAGCGATGATCACGCCTCCGAACAGCGCCACCCCAATGCCCAACCACGTGCGGCGCGAGAGGCGTTCGCCCAAGGTCCAAGGCGCGGTGAGGGCCACCCACAAGGGGGTGGTGGTCACCAAGACCACCGAACTGGCGACCGTGGTATACTCCAGCGATGTAATCCAGACCGCGAAGTGGGCCGCGAGAAAAGCGCCCGACAGCAGCGCCCAGCCCAGGTGTCGCCCGTGCAGTCCGCGCAACTCGGCCGCATGTTGGCGCAACACCCAAGGCGCCAGCAGCACGGTGGCGAAGATCAGCCGATAGGCCGCGATGACCAACGAGGGCGCTTCTTGTTGGGCCCACCGAATGAACAACGACGCCGTCGACACGGCCAAGATGCCGACGAAAAGCACCAGGCCCGGCGGTAAACCGGGGCGGGTGGATGGCGAGGCCGATGGCGGGTTCATACGCGTGATTCACACTCCCGTTGTGCAGGAGGGCAAACGATGCGGCGGTTGGCGTATTTTATCACAGGAGCCACTTTGGGCGCGTTCGTGGGGACGATCTTGGCGTTGTTGTACGCGCCCGAGCCCGGCGACGCGTTGCGCGATGAAGTGCGCGCCCGCTGGCAAGCGCTGTGGGAAGAGATCCGGCGCGCGGGCGAGGCTGAACGCCAGCGCTTGGAGGAAGAACTCATCATCCTGCGCCGCGGCGCGGACGAAGCCTAAAGCGCGAGGCCGACCATGAGCCCGTGGACTTACGCGGTGTTGGGCGCGGGTCGGCAGGGCACGGCCGCGGCGTATGACCTGGCCCGGCACGGCGAGGCTGCTCGGGTCTTGCTGGCGGACCGTGACCCCCAGGCGGCCCGCCGCGCGGCCGCGCGCGTGAACGCCTTGGTCGGCCGTGAGGTGGCCTTCCCCGCGGTGGTCGATGTGGCCGAAGAAGACGCGGTGCGCGCCTTCCTCGCGCCGGTGGACGCGGCCATTAGCGCGGTTCCTTTTCAATACAACTTGGCCTTGACCCGCGCGGCCATCGCGGCAGGAACCCACTTGTGCGATATGGGCGGGCATACGCCCACGGTGTTCCGCCAGTTGGAACACGACCCTGAGGCCCGCGCCGCGGGGGTGAGCATTGTGCCCGATTGCGGCATGGGGCCGGGTTTGATCAATACGTTGGGCGCGTACATCGTGGCCCACATGGACCACCCCCAACATGTGCGCATTTACGACGGCGGCCTGCCCCAACATCCACGACCACCGTGGAACTACGCGCTCACCTTCCACATCAACGGCCTAACCAACGAATACGCGGGCACGACGGTGTTGCTCATGGACGGCGCTCTCGTCGAGGTGGAAGGGCTGACCCACTATGAGCGGGTGCGCATCGAGCCCCTGGGCGAATTGGAGGCCTTCGTTACCACAGGAGGCGCCTCGACGGCCCCTTGGTCGTTTCAGGGGCGATTGCGCACGTATGTCAACAAAACCTTACGCTACCCCGGCCATTATGAATGGTTTCGCGCGTTCAAGCAACTGGGCTTGTTCCGCGAAGATGCGGTGCTGGTAGATGGGCAGCCGGTGGTGCCGCGAGCGTTGTATCACACCTTGTTGGAACCCCAAATTCGGGCCCGGCCCGACGAGCCCGACATCGCGGTCATCCGCGTCATCGGCGAAGGCGAGCACCAGGGGCGGCCGGCCCGCTGGGTGTTGGATGTGCTGGATCAGTACGACCCAGTAACCGGTTTTCGGGCCATGGAGCGCTTGACGGGTTGGCATTGCGCGGTGATGAGCATCTTTCAAGCCCATGGTGTGGTGCCGCCTGGCGCACATCCCCAAGAGACCGCGGTGCCGCCCGAAGATGTGATGGAAGCGTTGCGGCAGCGGGGCATCGCCATTCGCGAAACCCGTCAGGCCCTTTGAGGGCCCAGTTATGCGCATGCGCAGAACGGAATCGCGGCCCCCACGAGACGAGACGCGGGGGCCGCGAGGGGCGAGGCGGTGCGCGGTGCACTCAGACGAAGCGGGTTGAACGCGAGCCACTCGTGGCACCAACACTGGGCGCGGCGTTGACAGGTTCGTACACAGGCTCGGCCACCACCCGCGGGCGCGGTGAAGGGGCTGGGCGGCTTGGGCCGGCTGCATAGGCCTCGGCCGCGCGCGGCCGCACCGACGCGGCGCGCACCGTGGCCGGGCGTCGCGTGGCCGTGGTCACCGTGCTGCGACGTCGTGTGCGCGGCTCGGCTGCAGCCCAATTGCCGAACAATTGCGGCCCGGCCATGGAGATGGTGCCGATGATGAGCACCCGCACCAGCCACACCAAAATGGCCACGAACACGGGGATGACCTTGCGCACCGTTTCGGTGCCCAGCACGCTGGCCCCCGCGGGCACGTGCTGCAACAGGGCCACACTGACGCCCCACCACGTCAACATCGCGTTCATGCTGGCCGCCAGCAGCCAAGCGCCCAACAAATACCACGTCTCGGTGGGCGCTTCTTCGTGCTGGGTGAACAAGCGGGCAATGCCCGCGAAGTCGATGCCGCAAAACGCGATGGCCAAGATGGTGGACCACTTGATGCCCAGAAACGCCAGGTCGCCCAGCAAGTCGTGCAGCGCGAAATCGGTGGTGCTGTAGTTGAAGACCTCGAAGAAAAAGAGGGCCACCAAGATGAGCGCACCAAAGATCTGTTCGGATCGGAGGGGAAGAGAAGGGCGAGGCAACATGATCGAACCTCCTGGTCGCAACCGAGATGCCGGCGGCCGCAGGGCCGTTCTGCCAAGGCTTGAAGGTGCTTCTATTGTAGAACAAATGTTCTATTCTGTCAAGGGGTACGGGGGGCAAAAAGTCGACGTCCAGCCGTGAGACGGGGCCTTGCCTCAGGCGTTCCCGGTCTAAGCCGCGGCGCGGAGCGGGACGGCCCCCCGGAATCGCGCGCAAAAAAGAACGCGGCAGACTCGCCCCGGTTTGCTCTTCCAACGGCCCTCTATGCCCTAAAATCCCCTTTCTGCTCTCCACCCCTCCGTGCCCTCCGTATCCCTGGGTGAAATTTTCGAACCGCCCCAGGGGGCGGGGCGCGATGACCCGAAACAAGTGGGGGGGCAGGCCGCGGGGCTTGCGGGCTTCGGGGGCGATCGATTCAGGGGAGTGCCTTTCTGGCGATGCCTTTCATCCAACTTCCCCCCACTTCTCCCCTTCCCTTTTCGGCTTTCTGCGCGTATAATTAAGGCCGCCCGGAGAGGTGCCGGAGTGGACGAACGGGGCGGTCTCGAAAACCGCTGTGGGCCTTGCGCCCACCGTGGGTTCGAATCCCACCCTCTCCGCCTTGGATGGCGCCGGGTTCTGCGCGTAGAGCCCGGCGCGTTTTGTCCCGGCAGGCGGTGCGGGGCGCGGCGGGCGGGGCTTGCGGCGCGGTGGCCGAGGTAGGGCTGAGCGCGAAAAGAAAGCGCCGGGGCTCTTGACGGCGGGCCGGGCGCGTGCTACAATGCTCGTCTGCCACGGCGTGCCAAGCGCCGCGCCATTCGCAGATCTTGGGCCCCGCAGCATGGCCCCCCGAGGTGGCTATGCGGGGGTTTTTGTGTGCTACAAACGGCCCGCGGGCCACGGAAGCGAACGGTTCAGTAAGGAGGTTACCGTGCCGACCATCAACCAACTGGTGCGGAAAGGCCGCAAACCGAAGCGCAAGAAAGTCAAGGCGCCGGCCCTGTTGTACATCTACAACTCGCTGAAGGGCAAGCGCATTCGGCTGCCGAAGGGTTCGCCGCAAAAGCGGGGCGTGTGCACCGTGGTGCGGACCATGACGCCCAAGAAGCCGAACTCCGCGCTGCGCAAGATCGCGCGTGTGCGTTTGACCAACGGCATGGAAGTGACCGCGTACATTCCGGGCGAAGGGCACAACCTGCAAGAGCACTCGGTGGTGCTGGTGCGGGGTGGCCGTGTGAAAGACCTGCCCGGTGTGCGGTACAAGATCATCCGGGGTACGTTGGACGCGGCCGGCGTGGAAGCGCGGCGGCAGGCGCGCTCGAAGTATGGCGCGAAGCGGCCCAAGAAGTAGCCTGGCCCGCGAAAGGCCGCCGCGCCTGCGCGTGGCCGGCCTAACCGGAGGATTCCCCAGTATTTAAGGTAAGGAGTTTGGTATGCCGCGACGGTATCGCCCTGAACGACGGCAAGTCCCGCCCGACCCCAAGTACGGCAGTGTGAAGGTGCAATCCTTCATCAATCGGGTGATGCGCAACGGCAAGAAGAGCGTGGCCGCGCGCTTGGTGTATACGGCCTTTGACATCATCCAAGAGAAGACGGGCGACGACCCCATCAAAGTGTTCGAGAAGGCTTTGCGCAATGTGTCGCCCATTATGGAAGTGCGGCCTCGCCGGGTGGGCGGCGCGACGTACCAGGTGCCCATGGAGGTGCCGCCCCACCGCCAGTTCGCGTTGGCTTGTCGTTGGATCATTGCCGCGGCCAAGGCCCGCCCTGGCAAGGGGTTCTCGGAGAAGTTGGCGGCCGAACTTATGGACGCGGCTCGAGGCCAAGGCGCCGCGGTGCGTAAGCGGGAGGAAACCCACCGCATGGCCGAGGCCAACCGGGCTTTCGCCCACTTCCGGGTGTAAGCCGGGTCGGCCCTGTTGCGGCAGTGTTTTGGATGACTTGGGGCGCGGGCTCGTGGGCTGCGCGCCCCTTGTCCTGTCTGAGGTCGGTGTGGCCTTGTCGGGGTATCTTGTGAATTAGGAAGAGCGTCATGGCGCGAAAGCACCCTATCGAAAAATACCGCAATATCGGCATCATTGCCCACATCGACGCGGGCAAAACCACGACCACCGAACGCATCCTGTTCTACACAGGCCGCACCCACCGCTTGGGTGAGGTGCACGAAGGCACCACCGTGACCGATTACATGGAACAGGAGCGGGAGCGCGGGATCACTATCGTGTCCGCGTCGGTGTCCGCGGAGTGGAAGGGCTATCAGATTAACATCATCGACACCCCCGGCCATATTGATTTCACCGCGGAAGTGCAACGCTCGCTGCGGGTGCTCGACGGGGGCATCGTGGTCTTCGACGCGGTGCATGGCGTGGAGCCGCAAAGCGAGACGGTGTGGCGTCAGGCCGACCGTTACGGCGTCCCCCGCATTTGCTTCATCAACAAAATGGACCGGGTGGGCGCGTCGTACGAGCGCTCCATCGACAGCATCCGCGAGAAGTTGGGCGCCAACCCTGTGGCTGTGCAGTTGCCCATCGGCGTCGAGGCTGACTTCCGGGGCGTGATCGACCTGCTGGAGATGAAGGCCATCGTTTGGGTCGACGACCTGGGCAAAAAGCCCGAGGTGGTCGAGATCCCCGCCGAATTGCGCGACGCGGCCGAAGAGGCCCGGGAGCGCATGATCGAGCAAATCGTCGAGACCGACGAAGCCCTTATGGACAAGTACTTCGGCGACGAGGACATCACCGTCGCCGAACTCAAGGCCGCGTTGCGGCGGGCCACCATCCGCGGCGACTTGCAGCCCGTGTTTTGCGGCAGCGCGCTCAAGAACAAGGGCATTCAGCCCTTGCTCGATGGCGTGGTCGATTACCTGCCCTCGCCCGTGGACATCCCCCCCGTGCGCGGGGTGAACCCTGACACTGAAGAGGAAGAGATCCGCGAGGCCCGCGACGACGCGCCCTTGGCCGCGCTGGTGTTCAAAATCGTCACCGACCCCTACGCGGGCCGTCTGGCCTACTTCCGAGTGTATTCAGGCACCCTGCGCCAAGGCGCGACGGTGTACAACGCGACCAAAGGCCGCAAAGAGCGCATCGGCCGCCTCATTCGCATGTATGCGGACCGCCGCGAAGACATTAGCGAGGTCTACGCGGGTGATATTGCCGCGGTGGTGGGGCTCAAGCACACCTTCACCGGCGATACCCTGTGTGACCCGCAAGCGCCCATTGTGCTCGAGAGCATCTCTTTCCCCGAGCCGGTGATTTCCGTGGCCGTCGAGCCCAAGTCCACCGCGGATCAAGACAAACTCTCCAAGGCGCTGCAGAAGTTGGCCGAAGAAGACCCTACCTTCCGAGTGCGGGTGGACGAGGCCACGGGCCAGACCATCATCTCGGGCATGGGCGAATTGCACCTGGACATCCTCATCGACCGCATGAAGCGGGAGTTCAACGTCCAGGCGCGGGTGGGCAAGCCCCGCGTGGCCTATCGGGAAACCATCACGCGGGCCGTGCCCAAAGTGGAAGGCAAGTTCGTCAAGCAGACTGGCGGCCGTGGTCAGTATGGCCATGTGATTCTCAGCCTCGAGCCAGCCGAACCGGGTACGGGCATCGCGTTTGAGAACAAAATTGTGGGCGGCGCGATTCCCAAAGAATTCATCCCCGCGGTGGAAAAAGGCATTCGTGAGGCCGCGGACGCGGGTGTGGTGGCTGGCTATCCGGTGACCGATGTCAAGGTGACCCTGATCGACGGCTCATACCACGAGGTGGACTCCAGCGAGATGGCCTTCAAGATGGCCGCGTCCATGGCCTTCCGCGAAGGCGCCAAACAAGCCAAGCCTGTGCTGCTGGAGCCCATCATGAAGGTCGAAGTCACCGTGCCCGAAGAGTATTTGGGCGAAGTGCTGGGCCAATTGTCCGCCCGGCGGGCCGACATCCAGGGCATTGAAGCCCGGCCCGGCAATGTGCGCGCGGTGCGGGCCATGGTGCCTTTGTCGGAAATGTTCGGCTATGCCACCGCGCTGCGCTCGGCCACCCAGGGCCGCGGGGTGTTCACCATGGAGTTCGACCACTATGAGCCCGTGCCCGAAACCCTGGCCGAGGCCATCGTGCGCGGCGACCGTATCTGATTGGGCCGGAATCGGGTAAAATACCCATCCATCTCATCCTTAGCAAACAATAGGAGGCCGACAATGGGCAAGCAAAAATTCGAGCGGCGGAAGCCGCACTTGAATGTGGGGACGATGGGGCACATCGACCACGGGAAGACGACGCTGACGGCGGCGATCACGAAGTACTGTGCGCTGCAGGGGTGGGGGG